>Ga0208820_1000367_pt1 | contig 36277 bp, 35 predicted proteins | sample June2015DPH_16_5_FD_184713 | JGI IMG/M metagenome (GOLD analysis project Ga0208820, IMG submission 184713) | Peatland microbial communities from SPRUCE experiment site at the Marcell Experimental Forest, Minnesota, USA - June2015DPH_16_40... | ecosystem: Environmental > Terrestrial > Soil >...
ACGATCCCCCAGGCGAGGATGCTCCAAAGAAAGCTCAGGGTCTCAAATTTTCCCGAAGATCACTGACCGACCAGATAATGCCGGGTCGTACCAAGGAGGTGCAATATGAAGCGTAATCCTTCGCCTGTGGATAATAAGGGGAGGTTCGGACGTGCGTCATGCCCGAGATGCGAATGAACTCCTTGAAGTCGCGAGCGATGAACTGCGGGCCATTGTCGGAGATGATTCGCGGCTTGGCTTCCAGGTACTTCTCCTTGGCTCGCTGCAGGATCACTTCGACATCGGTTTCTCGCATAGACTCACGCAGATCCCAATGCACGAGGAAACGACTGAATCCATCCAGAATGCTGCACAAGTAATAGAAGGTGCCGCTCAGGTTGATGTAGGAAATGTCGATATGCCAGTGCTGATGGGGCTGCAGCGGCTGCTCGAAACCGGTTCCCTTGCGCGATGGCTTGCTCTTCCACCGGGATAATAATCCAGCTTGCTTCAACACCCGCCAAACACTCGCCGGACTGACGGCCACAACGTCAGCGTCGAGCATCATGAACGTCAGCCGCCGATAACCTTCCAGCGGGTTCTTCAGATGGAACTCGATGATTGCTTCTTTCTCCCACGGTTCCAACCAGAAATCACGGGGAACCCAACCGTTGTGCTCGTTGACGCACCCGTACCGCTGCCGCCAGTCATAGAACTTGCTGGCGGTCACGCCCAGCCACGGGATGAACCGTCCGACGCCGATCTCGGCCTTCTCCGACCAGCGCCGGACGAAATCCACGACTAGATCCCGTACATCATGCGGCACCCAGATCCCGGTTAGAGTTCCCCAAGACTTTTTTTAGCGCGATGTGCTCAGCCATCAGCTCAGCCAGGACCTCGTCCTTGGTCTGCACCTTCTTCTCCAAGAACTCGATCCGTTTCTGCTTCTCCTCCACTTGGCGGTGGGGACGCCCTTGAGACTGAAAAGCGGCGGCTCCGTTCTCGAACAGTTCTTTCTGCCAGCGATAGAACATTGTTGGCCGCAGGCCTAATTCTTCACACAGCTCCGAGACGGGTACTTTGTCCACAAGATGCCGCCTCAAGATGGCTACTTTTTCTTCTGGTGTGAAATGCTTCCGTTCCTTCCTCATACGTTCGCTCCGTTATCTTAACGGAGGAACGCTTTCTCCAGTTCCAACTGAGGCGGGACAACATGCCGCAGATCTCCCCAGGTAAGTTCGACCGCCTTCGACGCGCAACCGCCGGATTTACCACCCGTGAGCTTGATGGATATGGGCTTCGCAATTACTTGCCCGCTCGCCCGCCACCCTAGGCCTCCTATCCGGTTCTTGTTCATCGGCTCGCGCCTTTGCTCCACGCTTCTTTCAGGCCCCGCCTCGCGGCGAGTGTTATTTCACCCTTGCGCTTCGCTATGACTTCACCTCCATCAGGTTGTCAAAGGGACTTTCACCCTCGAGCTGTCGAACATGCTCGGCACACAAGAAAAAGCGCGGCCCATGGGCCGCGCCTCGTTTTCTTAAAGTTTTAGCTTATAGGTTTGTTATATCAAGCCGGGAGGGGTGATTGGGACATTTTCCGCCACCCCCCCAAGAATTAGTTGAATAATTATACACTTGGCATAGGATTGGATTCGGCCTACTAAATCGTTTTAATAAGCTAATTGCAAAGGAGGAAAGGGAAAATGAATGGTGACCGACACCCGATCACGAGTTTCCAGTTGAGGAAAATGGAATGTATTGGCCTACGTTGACGTTTCGTGAGGATCAAATAGTGGCGTGCTATCCGCTCCCTCAAACTCGAAAAGATCATCCGAGCCGTACAGGTAGCTGCCGCCACAAGCTTTGCATGGAACGGGCGCGAGCGGTGTTGTGTAGAAAGTCCGAGTAGCCTGCGAGTGAGGATCGCACCTACCGAGTGCGATAGTCTCGCCGCACAACTTGCATTTAACTCCGTAGTATCTTGCCATCGGTTGTACAGTTCTGTACAGAGTATAATGCCGAATGCTTTCACGCGGGGACGAGGCGATAATCAGGGCAGAGATTGAAAGACTGGAAAAGGTGTGCAGAGAGTGTACTGATAGTGGCATCCGACAACGGATTGAGGCTTGGATCGAAGCAGAGAAAAGGAAGCTCGCGGACGATAAATGCCCGAAGAAATCACAGTAGACAAGAAGAAATTCGATGCCCTGCTTCGCAAGATGCTGGCGACCCCGCCTCTGCCCAAGTCAGAAGTTAAGGTAGCGAAACCAAAGCCTAAGAAGCGGAAGAACTCGGCGGCGTAGTCAATCACCTACCGAGCATACTTACGGTTATATTGACATTTGCCCGCTTTATTTTTAGGAACTGACGGGTCTTTTGGCCGGAATCTTTCAAGATGCCGAACAAAGCCACGATGTTTTAAGTCTTGAGCGGTTTTGCCATTACAGGCGGGGCATCTCCATCCATTTTTCTCGGCTTCTCTGGTTTTCATTGTTTCTCCCGTTGAACCGGGGCCAGACCTCTGCTTTGTTGCTTGAAGTAACTCAGCGGAGAGCGCCCGTTCGTTCCACCTGCGCCCGTATTGCTAAGGCTGCCAGCAGCGCGGCGGGAGTCTGACCGGCCCCGCGCAATTCTAGAACACTTCGCGGGTTAGTTTCTTGTAGGTGAGGGGTTTCCTGGTGACCAGTTCCTTCGCCAGCGTCTCAAACATATGCGGTTGCATGTGGCGGCGATTGTAGCACCAGCAGAACTCTTGCAGGTAACTGTCTAGGTGGTCCTCGGTGAGATGATGGTATGAGCCGATTACGCCACGTTTGAACAGTGAGAATGCGCCTTCTACAGTCTTGGTAGAAAGTTCGCCCTTGGTTCTCAGTTCGTCCTTGTGGCTAGCGATCTCATCCTTTTCGGTAGGAAAAAGCGAAAAAGCCATCGGTAGGTCGGCCCGGAATCTGTAATAACTTTGCTCGCCTCGGGGCTGAGTTTTTCATCAAAAATAGGTTTGAGAGATTCCGCCTTCACGTTACCGATTCGCTGCAAGTCGGCGCATCCTTCGTGAGGGTTTGCCGAGCGTAGCGACCGACTCCGCACACATGGCAAATTTTTGGAATTCCGTCATTCAATAGTTGACCACCCTCCCTGATACTCTCAAGATTGGTGTTCACTACAAGCAGCAAATCGTCGGCTGAGCTAAAGCACTTCTCCTGTCTTTCAACGACGGAGTGCTCCAAGATGACGTTAATCATGTACATGTGTGGATCGCTAGGGAAGAGCTTCGTTACGTCGTTGACTGGCTCATCCCAATATTCTCTGCCCAGTTTCGGTTTGCCGGTGACCATGCACCATAGATCTTTCCCCAGCATGTACACATCAAAGTTTGTATTAACGTTATCGGGCCTAACGCCCATGCCTCTCCACGTTGGCGGCGGTATGAAATCGCCCGCTCCTACAGTCTCCCCTTGGTAAGCGGTTATACGCGGCGGTCGGTTGGGGACGAAAACCAGCCCAAAGTCGCCGAGAATAAGCTCGTGATCTTTTCCGATAAAGATACTGGCAGGCTTAATGTCGCGGTGGACAATGCCTTCCTTATGAAGCTCAGCAATGGTGTTCACTACTGATCGGAAGGCCTTTAGCGCGAGAGCCGGGCTACCTCTGTACTCCGAGAGATGATCTTCCAAAGTCCCGTTGGAAAGGTATTCAGTCACCATCCAGCGTTCGTTTATGTTCGCACCCAAGAGTTTGGACAGTCCCGCTCTATTCTGTTGTAGAACTTCGATTTCCTGTTGCAGCTGCCTGAGACTCTGTTCCTCGTCGTCTCGGAGCTTGAACTCTTTCATCGCTCCGAGCTCTGTGGGTAGGTCCGGACGCGTGTAATCTCGAATGGCCTCAGCAAACTGAGTGTTAACACTCGTCTTTTCTTCAGCCGTCGTAAAGCTTATGGCGGTGGGGACGTGAGAGTTGATTGTCGTGAGCTGCGGGCACGTTGTTTCGTTCTCTCGGGCGTTCGCACGAGGTAGACCTCGCTCTGCCCACCTTCGCCTAATTTGGTTGGACTTACTCGTTCCCAATCAGACTTGCGGCTTTCCATGCCACGGGATTATAGACCTTGATGGTTATCGATCCTCGCTGGGGCTGCCGGTCTTCCCGGCAAACCGAAATCAGAATTATTTCAAGCAAAATCCACAGCCTCCGTCGAACCCTCTCGGTCAATTACTCTAAGCCCGCCGTCCGGCGATAATCGAAAGACGATAATCTGCAGAGGACTCGCCTCGCGCAACGAACGTTCTTAATGATAGCCAGGGCCAAACTTCGATGAAGTCTTTGCTCACTCCAGCCATCTGGATTGTGGCGGCCGCGATCCTGCTGCACACAGGCTTGGTCACACCCAGTGCCACGCTCGTCACGTTTGCCATGTACGCGGCGTTGATCGCGGGCCTTCTGATCGCGTGGCGATTCCACTCCAGCCGCATCCTCTTCGCCATGCTGGTTCTGTTCCTCGCCGAGCGCGCAATCTCCTATTTCTCTTTCGTCTCTGGCGGTCATGGCGCGAGCAGCGCACCGGGAAGCACTGCTGTAGCAGCGGTTGGCTTGCTCTTGCCACTAAACTTTGTTCTGCTCTCACTGGCGCAGGAAAAGGGATTCACCTTCTCCAGCATCGCGCCTCCAGCCTTGTGGCTGTTCGTCGAGTCCGTCGTGGTTGCCGTGCTCTGCCGGCCTGATTCACTGGCGACGACGGCGCGGCGCGCTTTGCACCATCCTCTAACTCCGCAGCCCTTGCCTTTCGCCACACTCATAGCTTTCGCACTCGCGGCGGTTGTGCTGCTCATTCGATTCCTGCTTTTCCGCAAACCAGCGGAGAGTGGATTGCTCTGGGCCTTGGCCGCTTCATTCCTAGCACTCCGCTTTGGAGGCGCTGGACGCATCCCCTCCGCTTACTTCGCCACGGCGGGGTTCATCCTGACAGTTTCTATCGTCGAGACTTCGTACCTGCTCGCCTATCACGATGAACTCACGACGCTGCCTTCGCGGCGCGCCTTTCACGAGGCCTTGCTTCGCCTTCAGCCACCTTATTCCATTGCAATGGTCGACATTGATCACTTCAAACGATGCAACGACACGTACGGGCACGACACTGGAGATCAGGTGCTGCGTCTGGTCGCGTCGCGCCTTGCACGCGTAACCGGCGGAGGACAAGCTTACCGTTACGGTGGAGAAGAATTTGCCATCATCTTCTCCGGGAAGACCGCCGGGGACGTTTTGGATCATGTGGAACAGTTACGCGCCGACATCGAGGCCAGCAGCTTTCGCCTCCGCGGCCGTGACCGCCGTATCGGGGCTCGCGGTCCGGACCGCCGCAATCCGCGTGTGCGTGCCCGCGCGCAAACTGGCTTCGCCACACGGCAGCTCTCGCGCGTAGCCTCACCCATTGAACTTTCGGTTACGGCGAGCATCGGGGTGGCGAGTTCCAACCGTGAGCATTCATCGGCTGACGCGGTCATCCAGGCAGCTGACAAAGCGCTCTACCGCGCCAAAGCCGCTGGACGCAACCGAGTCGAAATTGCTTCTTCTCCCCGGCGCCGAACCCGCAGCAGAGCCGCTGGCATCGCCTGACGATCTTGCAAGTTTCACGTGAGTTTCTGGGGCGGGAGTTCAGACGCCAACCCAAACGACGGTGGAACGTCGGGCCCGGAGCGTCATTGAGGGCGGGAAACATGACGGCCCCGGGCTCGTACGTTTCGCAAGCACCACAGGCCGTGCGGTCAGCCCGCAGTATTGGGTGGAATCGAGTTTTTCCGTCCACTGCCACCGCAAGCCGGGCACTGCACTCGGATAAATGCGATGCCCTCGGACTTGCCACTGATGTCCACAGGCTTGGCAATGTATCCGGTACCGCCGCAGCGCGGACAGTCCTTCGGATCCACTCATCCCCCTCAGTTGCGACTGAGTTTTTCATCAAATCCCGTTCGCGGCGCCAAAAAGTGAATTGTGTTACGAAACACGAACACGAGCTCGCGCAATCGCGTGTCTGTCCGAGTGCGAGGGCTGGTTCATTATGCACACAGGGCAGCGTGAATACTGCGGAACTTTTCTGCAAATACAAAACCGGACAGTTGTTCAAAATCTTCTAAGCAGCAACGATCAGTTCCACGCCCAACGTAGCCAGAGCGATGTCTTCATTCGACGACAAGCCGCTCACCGCGACGGCTCCAACTACGTCGCCATTTTTCCAGACCGGAACCCCGCCAGCCCACCCCACATATTTCGGATCGCCGTAGTAAGCAATGTCGTGGCCCTTTTCCGGATGTCTTACCTTTTCTCCGATCTCCTTGGTTGGTTTGCGCTCGCGGGCCGCGGTCCACGCCTTATTCGTGGCGACGAGGATAGAGGAAACAGGAGCACCGTCCATTCGTGCAAGACAGATGAGGTCGCCGTGCGAATCGGCAACGGCCACCACTACAGCCTTTTGCATCTGCGAAGCTTTTTCAACGATGAGATCGACAGCCCGCCTGGCTTCGGAGTAGTCAATGGATTGGAGGGTCCTCATACGTGGGAAGACAGGATATGACAGGCTGGAGCGCATGAACTCGACAAAATAAATGCTGGCCATCGCTGGCCAGCACGCAGAGCTTGCAAACGAAGTTGCCTCCGGGCCAGGAGCGATTTCCTGGCCCGGAGAGTCCCTTAGAACACAAATTTCAGAGCAAACTGAACCAAGCGTTCAGGTGAAGCTACACCGCCTTGAACGGTTGAGTTGATCACGCCGAATCCGTTGGATACTCCGGTGCCACCGAAGCCAGTGGCCGGCATGGAGAAGTACGGATGGTTGAATATGTTAAAGAACTCGGTTCGGAATTCGATGCCCATTCTCTCCGAGACCTTGGTTTTCTTGAAAACCGCGAAGTCAAAGTTGTTGATTCCAGGTCCGCGAAGTGTGGAATCGACGCGCGACTCACTGCCCGGACCGTAATCTGGCGGGTTCGCAAAGCAACTGGTGTTGAACCAATTGGTAATGTGGCCGCCGCCGGATTTCTTGTCGCATCCGGGAACGACATCAGGCCGGATGTTTCCGACTCCAAGATTTGCCGCTTCCAGCGGGGTTGAGCCAGAGTAGGTAATCTTCAGCGGGAAGCCGCGTTGGAAGGTGGTGATACCGTCGACGCCCCAGCCGGAAACCGCGCCGTTCGCGAATCCGCTGAAGTTATTTGCGAACGCCTTTCCGTGGCCGAAGGGAAGGTCGAGAACGTAACTGATCACCAGCCGTTGCGAAACATCCTGCGAGGAGAGCGATCTTTCTCCCGCCAGATTGCTCCAGTCCTGCACGGCGCCAACGCCACCGGTTGGTCCTTCGAGCCAACTGGTCAGAGTGTCGGTGTTGCTGAGGAGCTTGGAATTCGTGTAAGCCACCAGCAACGTGCCACCGCCTTGGAACCGGCGGGTTAAGGTGGCTTGCAGAGAATTGTAAGTGCTGCCGCAGCAACCGTAACCACCCAAAGACAACCCGTTGTATTGCGGGTAGGGACGTTCCAGCTGACCTGCTGCAACCGTAGCCCCGTTCAGGGACGGATTGGGATTCGTGCCCACCATTGGGTTGGCAACTTGCGTCGTGAGCGCAGCGCCCTGAGACCAGAGGGTATCAGGAAGCTGGTCAACGTTAGTTGAATACTGTTCCAGATGAACGCCGTGCGAACCCGCATAGGCCACATCCCCGAAGAAGCCCGCCGGGAGTTGACGCTGGATGTCGAAGTTCCATTGCTGGACGTAGCCCCATTGCGGATTGCCGTGTCCGGTGGCCCCGTAGTACGGAGCCAAGGTCGGGTTGCCGTTGAAGGCCGCAAAGCTTGATACGTTGGCAGCAAATGGAGCCAGGGTGCCCGCCAAGGGTGCGAAGTTGCGTCCGGGCGGCGGCAGGATTCCAGAGTTCCCGAAGGGACCCGACTGTGCGCAGCCGAAGGCGTTTGGTCCCCTCACGGGGAACACCGAGTTGGTCGCGTTATATGAGCATTCGTCGCCGTCCAACATACCGACCGGAGTGACGAAGGAGTCCGTCGTAGCATGGAGCGGCGTGCTGGCAAGATTCACAAAATCGTTGTCGGGGTTGAGTCCGAACGAAACGTAGTTGGGGATGTAGAAAATGCCGTAGCCACCGCGGATGACGGTTTTCGGATCCGCGCCGTAGGCGAAGCCGAGCCGTGGAGAGAACGCCTTCTTATCCATTGGGATGTTGTTGCCGCTGGAGTTCCGGCCCGTTCCAACGAGGAAAGCATCGCCCGGGCATGCATCTCCTGCCACTCCGCCGCAGCCAGAGACCGTAGCATTGGTTGCTAACGGATCCCAATAAGAGAGGCGCTTATAGGAGTCAGACCAGGTGCCCTGCAATTCATAGCGAAGACCCAGGTTGACGGTCAACTTAGGCGTCAGGTGCCACGTGTCGTCCACGTAGAAGGCACGATAGACCTGCAAGCCCTTGGTCTGCGCGGGAACCTGAGCCACGCCTTCGGTCTGGTTGACGAAGCTTCCTTCATTTTGCGACAGGCCGAGCAGGAAGTCGGCGAAGGCGTAATTGGGATTGCTGGCCAAAAGAGGGTCGGCCGCGACTGCGGCTGAGGTTGATGCCAGTGCGTATTGGGTGGTCCAATTTCCTGGAAAGCCGAATGCGCCGCTGGCGATGTTGGTCTGGAAGTAGTTATCGTAGCCCCACTCGAACTGGGCGCCGGTCTGAATGGTGTGCTTGCCGCGGATCAAAGTGAACGCCGGGCTCAGGTTGTATTGCGTGTTGTGATCGCCGATGGCGCTGTTGCCCTGCGACTTTCCGACGTCGTTGGGGAACGGGAAGGCAGGGGTGGGAGGGGTCCGCATCGTGCTTGGCGGACTGTTGTAAGTTGAGGGCCAGCCCAGGGTCGTGAGGTCGAACCCCGAGAGAAGCGGCTGACGTCCGTAGACGAAGCGACTAGCCGCGAGGTTCACGTCGAGAACAGTGGTTGGAGTGAAAGCGTGGTTCAAACCGATGGCGAGCAACTTGCTGTGATATTTTTCCGCGCAGCGGTCGAGGCAGAGGCCAGTGCCGAAGGGATTCACCGGCAAGTCAAGCAATCCGAAATAGGCAAATCTTCCGAACAGGTGCGTGTTGTTTCCAATGTTCTGATCGCCGCGCGCGACGAACTCGTTGGTGTTGCCGCCGCCTGGTGCCGAACTCAGAAAATTATTTACCGTGGCAGCGCTCGTAGGCAGCGGGAAGTAGGTATCCCACATCTTGGTGGTGGCCGTGCTGAATTCCGTGGTGGGAATTACGTTGTTCGGGTAAGGCGCGCGTTGCAGCGTTGTCGCATTGATGCTGTATGGGTCGTAGAGCTGATCGGTGGTGTTTCCGGCAGCGTCTTTGTCTTGACAAATACCGCCTACGAATCCAGAGACGCAGAGTGCGGCGAAATTTCCCTGGCGCTCGTTGGCGGCAGGAACGGTAGTGGTAAAGGGAGAACCCGTGCGCTGCCGGTATTGCTCCCAACTCACATAAAAGAATGTCTTATTCTTGAGGACCGGCCCACCCAACTGGAATCCGTACTGGTTCTGCGTCCACGGTGGAGGCTCGTTCTTGGTGCCGCTAGCGATCTCGCTCGCCTTGTTGAAATATTCATTGGCGTTCAGCACCTTGTTGCGGAAATATTCGTAGGCGGATCCGTGCCAATTGTTGGTGCCGGATTTTGTGCTGAGGTTCGTGACGCCGCCGGAGAACTTGCCCCACTCGGCGCCCAGGTTGCTGTATTGGACTTTGAACTCGCCAACTGAGTCCTGGGTTGGGATGATGATGGGCAAATTGATGTAGCCGATGTTCAGGGGTTGACCATCCAGATACTCTGCACCCTGATTGGCGAACGAACCGCCGACCTGATAGTTGCCCCAGCTGAAGGGGTTCTGGCCCACTGGCGATCCGCCCGAGCCACCCTGTGCGACGGCGGCAGGAGAAACTGTGATCAAGTTGAAAATATTGCGGCCGTTCAAAGGAAGTTCGTCAGCCTTGCGTTGCTCGACGACCTGACCGAGTGACGACGATTCGGTCTGGAGCAGCGGCGTCTCGGCGGTCACTTCCACGACTTGGCTGACCTCGCCGACCTGAAGCTGGGAAGTGATGTGAGTGTCTTGCTGAACTTGGACCGTGATATCGGCGCGGACAAAGTGCTTAAACCCTTGCTTTTCCACGTCAATCCGGTACTGGCCGGGGAACAGGTTCACAAACGTGAAAAGCCCGTCACTGCCGCTGGACTGCGTGCGCTTCTCTGACGTGCCCAAGTTGGTCAACGTCACTTTGGCGTCCGTGACGATAGCCCCCGAAGTATCGGTGACCGATCCGGAGATCGAGCCAAATGTGCTTTGGCCATAGAGAGAGAGCGAGGCAGAGATAAGCAGGCTTAACGAGATAAGCAGCGTGAAGAGTTTGCGACTTGGCATAGGTGGCTCTTTCCGGTGCGGAAATTTCCTAAATGTGATTGCGCCCGGATTCTTGATCACATTCACAACCGTTGTCAAGAATAAAATTCATGATTCCCACTTGAATAAACGTTAACCCTGCCAATTGGTGGTATGCTTCCCGGTCATGCCCGTGACCATGATGGACATCGCGAAGGACCTGAAGGTCTCCGTGGTGACGGTCTCAAAAGTACTGCGCAACCAGGGACGGATCAGCGAGGCGACGCGCAAACGAGTTCTGCGGCGCGCAAAAGAACTCAATTATCAGATGAATTGGGTGGCGCGCAGCCTGGTGACACGGCGCACCTACACCATCGGTTTGCTGCTGCCGGAGTTCGCACATCCCTTCTTCGCCGAGATTGCCCGGGCCGTTGCCCAGACGGTTAGGCCTCACGGCTATCATATTGTGATCTCATCGTTTGAGGAGGATCCCGATCTGGAAGCGAGCGAGGTCGACTCTCTGCTAGCCCGCCAAGTGGATGGATTAATCATCGCTTCCTCGCAGCCGCCGCATCGCCTGGCGATGTTCAAACGGGTGCAAGAGCGCAACACGCCCTATGTTCTGATTGACCGTCCTATCGTCGGCCTGCGGGCCTGCTTCGTTGGAGTCGATAACCGCGCTATCGGCAGCTTGGCGACGGAGCATTTGATCGAACGAGGCTGCTGCCGGATCGGTCACCTGCGCGGTCCCGAAGTGGGAATTGCAGAAGAACGGCTGGAAGGTTACCGCCGAGCGCTGACCAGGCACGGCTTTCGTCCGCATTCAAGTTACATCGTCGCGGGTGGTCGCGGAGATGACACAGGATACGAAGGGATGCGGAAGCTGCTGGGAGTGCGGCCGGCTACGGACGGAGTTTTCTGTTACAACGACCCGGTTGCGATCGGCGCTATGCGGGCGATCCTGGAGGCGGGACTGAAACTGCCCGACGATATTGCACTGGTCGGAGCCGGCAACGTTCACTACTCCGACGTGTTGGCGATTCCACTCACGACGATCGATCAGGGGACCTCTCAAATCGGGGTTCTCGCGGCCGAACTTCTGATTACGCGGATCGCGTCGAAGCGCTCGATAAGATCCCAAAAGATACTGATTCCCCCTAAACTTGTGGAACGGGAATCGACGCGGCGACAGCCGTAGAATTCATCGAGCACATCCCGGGTTCGCCCGGTTGACGAATGAGGTACCCTCGCCGCGCATGTCAGTGAAGAGATGCTGAGTAGAAGAATGCTCGCGGTACGTCTCTCCCGCGATATGCTGGGCTATTGAAGGAACCGTAATCTGGTGAACACTTTGTATCGTGTATTTTGCGTCTTGACCCTGCTGTTGGCCACGGCCCCCGGGGGACCGATTTTCGATGTCAGCCTGCCCCGCGGTGTGGATTTCACACTACAGAACTCCCCTACTCCTCAAAAATATTTGATCGAAACCATGCCGGGTGGAGTAGCCCTTCTTGACTACAACAACGACGGGCTGTTGGATGTCTTCTTTGTCAACGGCGGGCACATCGCCAGCCAGATGCAGGCCCCTGAAAACTTCGAGCGTCATGACCCGCGTTACTGGAATCGTCTGTACCGTCAAAACAAAGACGGAAGTTTCACAGACGTGACCGAGCAAGCCGGTTTGGCGAACGTTGGAGACGGAAACTATGGCATGGGCGTAGCCGTCGGTGACTACGACAATGACGGCTATCCTGATCTCTATGTTACGAACTATGGAAAAAACATTCTTTATCACAACAACGGCGACGGCACTTTCACGGATGTGACCGCGAAGGCGGGGGTCGCGGCGGGTGGCTGGTCGGTTTCAGCCGGATTCTTCGATTACGATAACGACGGAAAGCTGGATCTATTTGTGACCCGCTACATGGACTGGGACACTCAGCACAGCAAAGATTGCGGCGGGAATTTTCACACCTACTGTCCGCCCGGAGAATTTCCGCGCACCACCAACATTCTTTACCACAACCGCGGAGACGGCACATTTGAAGATGTGAGTCAACGCTCGGGAATTGCAGCCAAGAAAGGTCACGGCCTCGGTGTGGCATTCGCGGATTATGATGGCGACGGATTCACGGACATCTTTGTGGCTAACGATGGCATGCAGCAATATCTTTTTCATAACAACGGCAACGGTACGTTTACCGAGGTCGGCCTCGAAGCGGGCGTGGCACTGAACCTCGATGGTGGGCCACTGTCTGGCATGGGCGTGGTGTTTCAGGATTACGATAATGACGGCCGTCCTGACATCATCGTGACCACTTTGCCGCGCCAGACCTACGCGGTGTTCCACAATGACGGAAATGGATCTTTCAGTGACCGCGGCTTGCAAACGGGGGTGACCATGCTTTCGGGAATAACCTCTGGCTGGGGTATTGGTCTGGAAGATTTCGACAATGACGGGCAGAAAGACTTGTTCATCACCCAGGGACACGTTCTCGACAACGTGGAAACTATTGATCCTTCGTTGCACTACCTGGAACCCACGCTCGTGGCCCTGAATCACAACGGCCGGTTCGAGCAGGTTGATTCGGGAAGTGAAGCAATGGTCTCTGGCCGCGGAGCCGCAGTGACGACGGTCCCGGGGGCGCATCCTCAGTTCTTTTTCAATCGGGGTGGAAGTGCGCACTGGCTGACGATCACTCTACGGGGCACGCGCAGCAACCGCGATGGTCTTGGCGCACGCGTGCAAGTGAACGGGCAGACGCGTTTCGCCACTACCGCTGGTAGCTACGAATCCGCGAATGACAAGCGCCTTCATTTCGGGCTGGGCACGGCGGACAAAGCAAAAGTAGAAATCGATTGGCCGTCTGGCACGCACCAAACTTTGAACGATGTTCACGCCGATCAGTTTCTAGAAGTGCGTGAACCGGAGAAGCCGTGATCCGCGCACTCTTATTTCTGTGGTTCGCCTGGCAGATCGCGTCGCCGCAAGCCGCCGAGCACATGCAGGCGGGAATCACGGCCGACAAAGAACGGAAGTTTGATGTTGCTATTGCGGAGTATAGAAAGGTTACGGAACTCGACCCGGCATTCGCGGATGGCTTCATAAGCCTGGGCCAAGCTTATATGGAGAACGGTGATTACGGCTCCGCGATTCCGCCGCTAAAACATGCCTTGGAGCTGAAACCGGATTTGCTTCCGGCTCACCAGTTGCTGGGGTATGCGCTGCTCGCACAGGGATATGCCAGCCAGGCGATTCCGCACTTGCAACGCGCCCCCGACAAGACCGCATTAGGCATCGCGCAGATCCAAACTGGCCAACTGCCGGAGGCGGTGGCAAATCTGCAGGCGGCGCTGGCCGCGCATCCCAACGATCCAGATATCCTTTATTACCTCGGACGTGCCAGCGGTCTGCTCGCGAAGCAGTCGATTGACACCTTACTAGCCGCCTATCCTGACTCCCCCCGCGCCCACCAGGCAATGGCGGAAAACTACTTCGTGCTGCGGCGAATGCCTGATGCTGAAAAGGAATACAGCGAAGCCTTGCGGCAACGTCCGGGGCTGCCCGAAGCTCACCTTGCCCTGGGCGAGGTGTATGCTGGCGCTTCCCAGTGGCCCAAGGCAGAAGAAGAATTCCGCATACAAGTCAGGCTGCAACCTGGAAACGCCGAAGCAGCCTACCGTCTGGGACAGGCATTACTGGAACAAGGGAAAGCGCATGAGGCGCGGGTAGAACTTTTGCGCGCCGATCAGTTGATGCCTGCAATGCCGGAGACTCTTTATTCACTCGGGAAAGCGGCGTCGCTCGAAGGCGACTCCGCAGCTGCCGAGAAAGCCTGGACCAAACTTCTTTCCATCGAGAAGCAAAGTTCATTGGCGGCGCAGGCGCATTTCGGACTAGCGGGAATTTATCGGAAGCAAGGAAAGAGCGCTGAGGCGAAGCATGAGATGCAGGAGTTCGAAAGATTGCAGAACAATTCGGCTCAGCCGCAATCCTCTGGACAACAAGATTCACAGCACTGAACTTACTCATCGAGATAGGAGCACCTTATATGAAACTGTCGCGGTCCGGATTTCTTCGCAATCTGTCGGCTACCTGTTTTTGTCTTCTTAGTTGTCTGCTCTTATGTTCTCTGGCCGCAGTACCACTGCAAGCAGCCGAGCCTTCCTCGCGAACCATAGATTCCGGCTGGCAGTTCCGAGCCGTCGCCAACACCGATCGATCCGACGTCAAGGAATGGCATCCCGCACAAGTTCCAGGAGTAGTTCAAACCGACCTGTTGAACAGCAAGCTCATTCCCGACCCGTTCGATCGCGACAATGAATTCCATCTTCAATGGATCGGCCTGGCGGACTGGGAATATCAAACCACATTCCAAATCGACGCCGCCGCTCTGGCGCACGACCACGTCGACCTCGTTTTCGACGGGCTGGATACGTTTGCAGACGTCTACCTGAATAATCAGTCCATCCTCCATGCCGACAACATGTTCCGCCGCTGGCGAATCCCGGCAAAGACGATATTAAAGTCTGGGCCGAATACCCTGCGGATCGTATTCCATTCTGCCGTCGAGAAAATGATTCCGTACGCCAAGTCGCTGCCCTACATTTTGCCCTCGATCTCGACCCACAATTACGGAAACGAAGAAAACATCGCCACCGCCCCATACACCCGCAAAGCTCCGTACAACTATGGCTGGGACTGGGGACCGCGCTTCATGACCGAAGGCATTTGGCAGCCCATCCGTCTTGAAACGTGGGATGCGCTTCGCATTGACAACTTCCATATCCACCAACACAGCATCACCTCCGACCTGGCCGATATTGCGGCAGAGCTTGATATTGAAGCCAGCAAGCCCACAACAGCCGCTCTCACATTGACTCACGATGAAATGTCTGGACCGCAGACCTCCGACGGAACCCAAACGCTGCAACTCAATGCCGGCATCAATCATGTTTCGTTTCCACTCCGGATCCCCTCGCCGAAACTCTGGTATCCGGTTGGATATGGAGCTCAAAGCCGCTACCGTTTTGCCGCCTCGATCCGCATCGGTAAAGACGCTGCAGCGCATGCCGAGACGAAAACAGGACTGCGTTCTGTAGAACTGCGCCGCGTTCCCGATCGGTGGGGCAAGAGTTTCGAGTTCGTTGTGAATGGTATCTCAGTCTTCGGCAAAGGCGCGGACGTGATTCCGTTCGACAGCTTTCCGAACCGTGTCACTCCAGAGATTCATCGCAATATTCTTCAAGCCGCTCGCGATGCTCACATGAACATGGTTCGCGAGTGGGGCGGCGGTTACTACGAGTCCGATGATTTCTATGATATCTGCGATGAACTCGGCATTATGGTGTGGCAGGAATTCATGTTTGGCGGCGACATGGTTCCCGGCGACGTAGCCTTTCAGGAAAACGTCCGGCAAGAAGCCATCGATCAGATCAAGCGGCTTCGCGATCATCCCAGCATCGTGATCTGGTGCGGCAACAATGAAGTTGAAACCGGATGGTATCACTGGGGCGATCGCCAGGAATTCAAAGAATCGATCTCTCCAGAAACCCGCGACCGTGTCTGGCAGGATTACGTGATCCTTTTCTCCGACATCCTGAGGAGCACGGTCGCACAATACGCCGATCCGGTGCCCTACACGCCCAGTTCTCCCAGCGCCAACTTCGAAGAGGTTCCCGACAATCAGCACAATGGCGATATGCATTACTGGGCCGTTTGGCACCAGCAAGCGCCGGCTTCGGACTACACCCTGCAATTCCCGCGCTTCATGACGGAGTACGGATTTCAATCCTTCCCCGAGATGCGGACCATTGAAACGTTCGCTAAGCCCGAGGACTTCGACATTCGCTCCACCGTCATGCAGGCACACCAGAAAAACAAAGGTGGGAACGAACGCATCCTCACTTACATGTTGCGCGAGTACCGCGAGCCCAAAGACTTCGCTTCGTTCGTTTATCTAAGTCAGGTGCAGCAGGCGGAGATCATCAAGATCGGCGCCGAGCATCTTCGCAGGCAGCGGCCGCGCACCATGGGTTCACTCTACTGGCAACTGAACGACTGCTGGCCGGTAGCCTCATGGGCAAGCATCGATTACTACGGCCGCTGGAAAGCGCTGCACTATTACGCTCGCCATTTTTACGACGATGTGCTGATCTCTCCTTTCTTGCATGACGATAAAGTGGATGTGTATGTGGTATCCGACAAGCTCCAGCCGCTTTCTGGCACAATCCACATGCGTCTCCTCGACTTCTCCGGAACTACTCTGCTCGAACAAACAAAGGATGTTCAAGTGCCCGCGCAATCGAATGCAATCTATCTCACAGTCGACAAGGCATCTTTGGCGGCAAAAACCGACTTGCATCGAAGCTTTCTTGTGTTTGACCTGGAAATAGCCGGAAAGAAAGTGTCCCGAAACCTGATCTTCTTTAATGTGACGCACGACCTGGAATTGCCGGTTGCGCCTAAGATCGAGACGACTCTCAACAAAGCCGGCGATGATTACACCGTTACGGTTCAATCCTCGAAGTTAGCGCGCAGCGTGTATCTATCTTTCGGCGATCTTGACGTTCAAAGCTCGGATAATTACTTTGATCTGCTTCCAGCAGAGCCAGTCACGTTACATCTAAAGTCCGCTGCAACGCTGGAACAAATTAAGGGTGCGCTGAAAATTATGTCCCTGACCGAGGCCTTTAATTCGAATTGAGGCTCTTGTATCGAAAATGAGTAGAAGTCAACGGCGACGGGAGTCCGTGGGAGCGGCCACCACCGCTTAGCTGGCTCAGTGAGAGCACTAACGCGACGTGGTAAAATGAAGTTCCGCACGCCGGAGAGGTGGCAGAGTGGCCGAATGCGGCGGTTTGCTAAACCGTTGTACGGGCTAACACCTGTACCGAGGGTTCGAATCCCTCCCTCTCCGCCATTACCTTTGTAATCTAGCACTTGCAAAGTGGTGATATCTACACTGATATCAAAGTGGAGGATCGCCATTGAACCGCGAGTGCAGCGTCAGCAAACGAGTCCAGACGCCCCAAGGTGTTCGCTACTGCCCTGTCGTTCTCTCCGCAAATGGCCGAATCAAGCCTGACGCGGTGCTCGTCAGCGGCAAAGAACAACGGCATCCGGAAGGTGCGTATTACATTTCTTGGTACGAGGGAAAGCGTCTTATCCGGCTCTCAGTCGGCAAGGACGCTGCTACTGCTACTGCCCGCCGTCTTCAAAAAGAAGCCGAGCTGAACGCGAGAAACAACGGCGTCTCCGTCGTGCCCGACGGTCAGAACGGACAGAGGTCAGTAGCCGCAGCCGTCGCGGACTTTCTTGACGAAACCAAGCTCACGAAGAAGCCGAAGACGCTGGCCGCCTACACCACCGCTCTGAACTACTTCACCGAGTCCTGCCCCAAGCTCTACGTCGAAGACATCGAACGCAAAGACCTGCTCAAATTCGCTGCATTCCTGCGTGAGGAAAAAGAGCAGGCACCCCGCTCCGTCTATAACAAGTTCGAGAACGTGATGACGTTTCTGAAGGCGAACGGGATTCGCGGGCTGGCGGGAAAAAACGACTGGCCTCGGTACACCGAAGAAGAGCCGGAGACGTACGAGGACGAAGAGCTTGCTGCCCTGTTCGCTGCCTGTGATTCGGAAGAGCGGCTCTGGTACGAGTTCTTTCTGATGACGGGCATGAGAGAGCAGGAGGTGATGTACGCGTACTGGTCGGATATCAACTTCACTCACGCCACGGTTCGGGTCAGCCACAAGGCCGACAGGGGATGGACACCGAAGGCGTACAAGGAACGCGAGATTCCGATTCCTGCAACGCTGGTCAAAAGTCTGAAGGCGTGGAAGACGAAGGCGAACAAGACATGCAACCTCGTGTTTCCGACCTCCGGATGCAATGTGAAGATGAACTTTCTGGATGATCTGAAGGCCGTTGCCGAGCGTGCCAACCTCGACGAAGACAACTTTTGGCTGCACAAGTTCCGGGCGACATTCGCAACGCGGCATTTGTGGAACGGGGTAGACCTTCGCACGGTTCAGATGTGGTTGGGCCATGTGGACATTGAAAGTACGATGAGGTATTTGAAGCCGTCACGGAGTCAGACCGTCAGGGATAAAGTGAACTCGACGTTCAAAGAGGTCCAACAATGAACAGCGTACTCGACAGCCCGAATCCACATCGGTTGATGTCTCTGGCATCTCGCATCAAAGCCATTCATCGTGCTCTGACGGCTGAAGAGCTTGCGGAATTACTTCAGATGTCCCGCATAACGATTCTCCGGCGGGCTAAGCGGGGGAGCATTCCCTCGTTTCGAGTAGGCTCCTGCGTCAGATTCGATTCTGCTGCAATCGCCAAGTGGCTAATGCAACAGGGCGTGCGATCCATGTCCAAACCTTAGTCGCACAGGCGGGCGAAGACTTCACCTCACAACCCAGTCAATGAGGCGATTTTACGCCAACCAGAATAGCACGCAAATGATGCGGGGGACTCTCATGCCCTCATCGCGGGAAGGTTCTCCCCTTGCTCACAGTGACCCCTGAAAACAGAAGCAACGCATACGATTGCGACTATTTTCTCACTATCCGCTCAACAGCTTGGTTTACGTCCTCACGGGCTTTCTTTTTGGCGGTTTCGCGGCGGGTGCCATTTAGCCTCTTCTCCGATCGGTCGGATTGGCGCTGTGACTTCTCAAGTTTCGTTTGCTTCTTTGCCATGCTCACAGTTTCCACAGCCGATCAAACTTTGGCCATCCCTGTGAATATTTAAACTGGCTCACTAGCCAATTTTGAGGTCGCTACTCTAAAATGGTTCCCGATTGTTGGTGTAAAGGCGAGTAAAAGATGTGACTCAAGTCACTGACATCACGCGCTCATTCGTGTCGAATTACCAAATCTCGCCTCTCCGAAGAGCAGTTCCCACCGTTGAGACGCAGCACCCCCCTGAGGCGAATGACCCTAATTCTCGGGAAACGCATTTCCATCAGACAAAAGGAAGAGGAGAACCCTGATGCTTAACAAAATACTGACCTCTGCGGTAGCATTTTCGGTTATTTCCTTCGCGATTCTCACTACTCCGGCGGCCGTCGCGCAAAGGATTGCAAACAATGTCCCGGACGGCATTCGTCAAGCCAGCGATTTGGGCCTGATTGATCCGGCAAGTGAGATCAACATTACCGTACAACTCAAGATGCAGAATGAACCGGCTTTCGATAAGCAATTGGAAGCTCTGTACGATCCCTCGTCCCCTAGCTTTCACCAGTGGCTGACCGATAAAGACTTGAAGAATTACGCACCCCCGAAGGAACAATTCGACGCGGTGCGCACGGAGCTTGAGAACCACGGTCTTACCATTCTTTCTGTAGACAAGAATGGTCTGTCGATTCGCGCTCGTGGAACCGCGGGTAATATAGAGAGCGCGTTCAACACGGAGATCCACGAATTCCAGCGCGCCGGTAAAGTCTTCCGGGCGAACGTAGAGAATGCGCGATTGTCCGGGGTTGCCGGAGATTACGTGACGGCGGTCGCGGGTATTGAGAGCCATCAGGTTCACCCACTCTTAAGCCGCGCTGTGAATCTCAGGACGCATGAGCCTCCGCCAAATGCAGCTCTATCCAAAGTGGAAGCCTCAGGTGGGCTCGGTTCGATCATCACCGATCAGATTCTCTACACCCCCGCCACATTTACTTTCACGACGCCGGGTGCGTCGCTTCCTGTGGGTGTGTATTACGGTAACGTTTACGGTGCGAACCCCGCCTTGACTCCCGACTACACTCCATCCCAGCTCCAGGCCCTTTATGGTCTGCCTGCTGCCTATAAGCAGGGGCTCGATGGAACGGGGCAAACCATCGTGCTGCTGGAAGCTTTTGGTTATCCCACGAACAAATCCGATGCCAATGCTTTCTTCAAGCTGGCGGGCTTGCCGCCGTTGACGTCCTCTACCTTCAGTATCGTTTATCCAGAGGGCAAGCCCGTGGATCCGAATGCTGGCATCGTAACCGGGTGGAATATCGAGATCGCGCTCGATACCCAGTGGGCTCACTCCATTGCCCCAGGAGCCAAGATCATTGTCGTTGCCGCCGCCGGACAGGATAATGAAGATCTTCTGGATGCCATGAGCTATATCATCAACAACAACCTCGGCTACACCATCAACGACAGTTGGGAAGTTGACCAGGATATTAGCGCCGGTCCGCTCGAAGAGGAAGCCTTCGACGATGTCCTCAAGCTTGCCGCAGCAAAGGGCATCTCCTTCCAATTCTCGAGCGGCGACGGTGGGGATGGAGGCATTGGCACCCCTATCGGCGCGCCTCTTGTACCCTCCAACTCGCCGCATGCAACCGGCGTTGGTGGTACTTCCATCCTGAATAACATCAATGGCTCCGGCTACGAAGCGCTCGGCTGGGGCACCAGCTTTGTCGCCCTCAACGAAGTCGCTGTTCTGGATCCACCTTTGGCACAACCATTCTGGGGTGGATCGGGAGGAGGAGAGAGCATTTATTTCCCCAAGCCATCATGGCAAAAGGGTCTTCATGGGACTGGCCGGCACGTTCCTGATGTCTCTGCATTAGCCGATCCCTGGACGGGCGTGCCCATAGTAGTGACCGTGAACGGAGTGCAGCAATTACAAGCTGGATGGGGAGGCACCAGCCTCGCCAGTCCCATCTTCACGGCAATCTGGGCCATTGCCAATCAAAAAGCTGGTCATTCGCTGGGGCAAGCTGCACCTACGGTTGACGCCTTGCCGCCGGGTGACCTGGTGGACGTGCTGCCTCTCACCAGCCCCACGAATGTAGCTGGGACTATCTTCGATTCCACGGGCAGCACGTATTATTCGCCAGCCAATCTCTTCGATGGCCTCGTCGGCACCAGCACGGGCTTCACCAGTGCTGTAGTGAACTTCGGCGGCGGTGTAGACGACGCTATAAGCTTCGGTTTGGATTCCTCGTTGACCGTCACGAAGGGCTGGGACGATGTGACTGGCTATGGCACTCCCTACGGACTCACGTTTCTGAACGCGGTAGCCAAGTAGAAGAAACTCGCAACTGCACCAACTCCAATATGGGGAAAGCCAGATGTTCTGGCCTTCCCCATTTTGTTTTCGCCAAACTTTGTCATCCTGAGCAAAGTGGCGTGTTCTTGCAACAGCAAGCCTTCTTCGACAAGTAGTCCCGTTCAACGTGGTGTTTGTCGACTATTACGTGCCACAAAGGAACGGGGTCGTGATCGACTGCCTTGCACCACAGACACAGGGGCCTGCGCTTGCATCAGACATACTTCAAGCTCAAAACCTTCGCAAGGGATAATCATTGCCGCCTTCGACTACCGAAATGCGGAAGATGTGAAATTGAAGGAGGAATTCCAGATCTGTGGCAGGTCGGGATTCAGGCGCACGGCAGGGATTCGGGCTCGTTCCAGAATCGCATTGAAAATCACACCGGGACTTTCCCCACGGACGGCAATGTGCCTGTCGCCATCTCGTACAAGACAACTCCCAACGAGAACAAGTCCGTGCGTGCGTCCAGTTCCTTGGCTCGAACTTGCTCCGGCGACATGTAAGCGACGGTGCCGAGCGTAGAACCGAGATTACGGCGCTCTGGAAAGACGCCGACCCCGACATCCCCATCCTGAAGCAAGCCAAAGCGGAGTACGCGAAGCTGCAGTAGCTTTTTCCGTCCCGATTGACCTCTATCCAAATTCGACCTAACATTTCCGCCAATGAGCAGTTCTTCCCAACTCATTGGGCAAGCCATTTCGCACTATCGCGTCATTGAGAGGCTCGGTGGCGGGGGAATGGGTGTTGTCTACAAGGCGGAGGACATAAAGCTGCATCGCTTTGTCGCCTTGAAATTCCTGCCTGACGAGATTGCTAAAGATGCGCAAGCTCTAGCCCGCTTCCAACGCGAAGCGCAAGCCGCCTCCGCACTGAATCATCCGAATATCTGTACGATCTACGAAATTGATGACCAACATGGCGAAGCCTTTATTGCCATGGAGTTTCTGGATGGGCTGACGCTGAAGCATCGGATTGCTGGTCGTCCGATGGAAACCGAACTGATCCTGGCTCTCGCCATTGAGATTGCGGACGCCCTCGACGCAGCCCACGCAGAAGGCATCGTCCACCGGGACATCAAACCCGCGAACATCTTCGTGACCAAGCGCGGGCACGCGAAGATTCTGGATTTTGGGCTGGCGAAGGTCAGTATGGTAGGCACTTATTCAAGCAAGATTGCATCTCTAAAAACGCAGACGGGCTCGGTGGACGCGGAGCATCTGACGAGCCCGGGCACAATGGTGGGAACGGTGGCGTACATGTCGCCGGAGCAGGTGCGTGCGAAAGAATTGGATTCGCGTACCGACCTGTTTTCGTTTGGTTCCGTACTGTACGAGATGGCGACAGGCGATTTGCCGTTTCACGGAGAAAGCTCGGCGATGATCTGTGAGGCCATCGTGAACCGTGCTCCAGTTGCTGTGGTTCGGCTGAATCACGACGTGCCGCCGAAGCTGGAAGACATCATCAACCGGGCGCTGGAGAAAGATAGAGAACTGCGTTATCAGCACGCAGCCGACATGCGTTCCGAGTTGCAGCGGCTGAAGCGGGATACAGAGACGGGGCGAGCCATAGCTGCGAGTTCCGGCACGGTGGCGGCGGCACAGGAAAGCGGCCCTCATGTTGTAGCCCAACCGCCGTTGCCAGCATCAGGTTCTTCCCATGCGCTTGCTCCATCTCCGTCTTCGAGCGCCATGAAGATCCCCGAAGTTCCTGTGGTGGGCAGGAAACTTTGGAAAATTCTGGTTCCAGCCGCCGTAATACTTGTCGCTGCTGCAATCGGAGGAACGCTCTACTTCCGCTTCCACCAGACCACGCACCGCCTGACCGACAAAGACACCGTCGTTCTCGCTGATTTTGCCAACAGCACGGGCGATGCGGTGTTCGACGACACGCTGAAGACTGCTCTCACTGTCTCTCTGCGGCAATCGCCCTTCCTGAATGTGCTCTCCGACAGCGATGTTGCCAAAACCCTACAACAGATGACTCGTCCAGCCAACACGAAGCTCACGCCCGAGGTAGCCCGTGAGCTTTGCCTGCGGGCGGGTAGCAAGGCTTATATTGCCGGATCGATTGGCGGTCTGGGCAGCGAATTTGTGCTGGGACTGAAGGCGGTGAATTGCCAAAGCGGTGACACGCTGGCACAGGAACAGTTGACCGCGGCGTCCAAGGAAAAAGTGCTGGACGCGCTGGGTGAGGCGGCATCCAAGCTGAGGGGTGAACTGGGCGAATCGCTGGCTATGGTGCAGAAGTTTGATGTCCCGCTCGAACAGGCCACCACGTCTTCACTCGAAGCTCTGAAGGCGTACAGCCTTGGAATAAAGGCGTCTAATGAGAAGGGCACCGGCGCAGAACTGTCTTACGAACAACGTTCCATCGATCTTGATCCGAATTTTGCCATGGGGTACAGGGCAGTGGGCAACATCTACGACGCACTGGGCGAGACGGGGCGGGCCAGCGAGTATCTCACCAAAGCATTCCAGTTGCGGGAACATGCCAGCGAACGGGAAAAGCTGACGATCACTGCCGACTACTATTCGAGTGTAACCGGGGAACTGGATAAAGCGGCCCAGACTTATCAGGAGGAGATTGAGAGCTACCCGCGCGAGCCACGAGCTTACAACAGTTTGGGCGGGGTGTATTCCCTACAGGGGCAGTATGAGAAATCCGCGGAGCTCACGAGCCAAGCCCTGCGCCTTAGACCCGATTCAGTGGCTCAATATGTGAATCTCGCCAACGATGCCCTTGCGTTGCAACATTTCGACGAAGCGCGGCGGATCATCCTCGAGGCGCAGGCGCGAAAACTGAATGATTTCGGTTTGCACGTCGCTCTCTACGCTATTGCCTTTCTTGGGGCCGACTCTGCGGAAATGGCGGAACAGCAGCAGTGGTTTGCAGGCAAGCCCGAAGAGAACCTTGGACTGGCGCTTGCATCCGACACCGAGGCATACGCCGGTCATATGGGCAAAGCGCGGGAACTGACTAAGCAGGCTGTGGACTCCGCAGTGCGGGCTGACAGCAAGGAAAATGGGGCAATATGGCTGGCGAATGCTGCTCTCGAACAAGCGGCTTCTGGCAATGCCACAGAAGCGCGGCAGTCGGCGGCAGAGGCTTTGAAGCTGGCTCCGACGAGTCCGGGCGTCGAAGTCGAAGCCGCCATTGTGTTTGCCATATTGGGCGATACAGCACGAGCCGAATCCTTGGCACAAGACTTGGGGAAACGCTTCCCGCTGGACACCCAGATGCAGTCGCTTTGGCTGCCGGCGATTCAGGCACAATTAGCACTGGACAAAAAGAACCCGACTGCCGCCCTGAATCTTCTGCAAGCTGCTTTCCCTATCGAGTTGGCACAGATTGGGTTTATCAACAGTATTTCCTGCCTTCATCCCACGTACATACGCGGAGAAGCGTATCTGGCGGCCGGACAAGGCAGTGCTGCCGCTGCCGAGTTTCAGAAAATACTCGACCACAGCGGCATCGTCTGGAACTGCTGGACGGGAGCGTTGGCGCATCTGGGAGTGGCTCGTGCCAATGCCTTGCAATCGAGAACCTCGCAGGGTGCGGATGCCGATGCCGCCCGCGTCCGGGCGCTCGCCGCCTACAAAGATTTCCTCACACTCTGGAAAGACGCCGACCCCGACATCCCCATCCTGAAGGAAGCCAAAGCGGAGTACGCGAAGCTGCAATAGCAGCGTGGCGATCTTCCAATCATGCCTGACCTGCTTGCACCAAAAATTGTCACCTGACGCTATCCGGCGTTACACTCACAATCCACGCCTGACCATCCCCCTGTCCTTTAGTCCGAACTCAAAGAACACTTTCGATTAGACCAGCCGCTCTGATCTGGTGCTATTTTCGATTCGAAAAGGAGATTGCATAATGCTTGGCCAGCCCTCCCCCTTTTGTATTTGCGGTGCCCCATGTGCTCTGGAAACCCAGTTCGAGGTCCTGGGGATCAAGCGACAGGATGCCACGAAAGGAAACAAGCTAAACGTCCTTGCGGCTACGTGCGGACATTCCTGGATACTTTCAGATGGCACTGCCATTGCAATCAGGAAGGGCCTCGCAGCAGATAGGCGCATAATCTCGGCGTTCCTGGACGCCATGTGATGGCTGAGTTTTCGCTTGCGAACGCCGATCTGTACCGAGCTTCAGATGAGCGCCTCAGCAACGCATTGATGTTGGGGACAACCCGCTAATGCTTAGCCTTGTATTCATGGCGGTCGTGACTACCCTGGCCGTGTTCACTATTTTGGCCAAAATATGCGCGGGCAAAACCAAAAAGGCAGAAAAGTGGGAGAAGGGAGAAATCATCAAGCAGCTTTTGGCACTATCTGAGCGCGAAAACAGCAGTTCGGTAGTCGCGGCTCCTCCGGCCAGAAGTCCATGCTCTGCGTCCAACTCAGCCACCTGCGCTGACACATCGCGAAAGGGCACATCTCAGGGGCGCAACTCGAAGCGAAGATACCCGACCGCGAGCTCTCAGCCCCCGATCTTACCCAGACCCAACCAAGCCGACGCCCAAATTGAAGAAAAAATCCGCCAACGCGCGTATGAGTTGTATCAAGAACGTGGCCGAGTGAATGGAAGCCCAACAGATGACTGGCTGCAAGCAAAGCAGGAAGTGTTGAGCCGCAAAGCCCGAGCGGGCAACGGATCGTCTTAATCATTTCTCGTCTGTACTTCGCGACGAAAAGGAACAACTCCAAGAGTTGGCGAATTCATGGTAAAGTCTCGACGGAGGTTGCTGCTATGTATCTGCGGCTTGCTTTTTGGACTGGGGCGATGGCCTACATTTCGTTCCTTTTTGCCCGCTTTGATATAGGCACTGGTCCTTCCTCGCCAGGCGTCATGCTCACGGCAACATTCTTCGGAGCCATAACAGGCTTGGCGCTCGCGGGCATGTTCGCCCACCGGGTTAAGCGTAAAGCACTGCCGCGATGAGCTGCTCGTATTGCGCCCTCGCCAGGCTCGGTTCCTGCCGGTTCATCGGGTCAATGTGCGTAATGGGAATGTTGCAACAACTACCCCTGGGTGGGCGATGGAATGGGAGCGGTCAAACTGCACGCAGAGTACGAAGAATACGATCATCAGGACCCAAGTAGCTAAGTGTACCCATGGAAGGTAGCTCTCGGGGAAGAACTGCCGATGCAGTCGCCAAACTTTGATCTCGTTAATCGGTGAGCGAACTGACCTCGGCGAAAATGCCCAGATCTTAGCGACATATTGTTCGCCGTATGGGAGGTGTTGGTTAACCTCGTTGGTAATTCGTTTCAGAACCATCCACTGGGCTAGACCAGCCAAATAGAATATTCCGAAATAAAAAAGAATGCCCATAATGTGCGGAGCCGCAATTGCGATTGCGCCCCATTCAACCCTAGTGCGCCGTTCCATACCCGTCTACGTTACTTTGGACTTTGGACTGCAAATAACTGGCTCGCTCATGAGCTGCATTCCCCAACTGTCGCTAACAATTACACGCATTGACCTGGTCATTAGAAAACTACACATTCCTAACGCCACGAGTGGAAATCAAGAAGTCCCAGTCTTTACAGCGGTTCCACGGGAGCGATTCTGGGTAGGTTTTCTTAAATAGGCTACCGTGCGGTGTGATAGAACACCTCGATCTTTGGACATGGCGAGATCAGGATCCTATGCAATAAGAAGAGAGTTGTCGACGCTCCCTGTCCCAGTTTCCGACTCATTAGGGCCTTTTTAGCGTTCTCCTAAGGAGGCGCTTGGGAGTCGTGCCGTCTAGCAGCTTCGTCTGATTCGGGAAGCGGTGCAGGTCGCCGTCTTGCTCGCCGGCCTTACAGACGAGTCGAGCTTCCCTTCGCAAAGCAATGGATGTACGCCTCGGTCTGTGATCGTGGATCAGTGCAATCATGCTGAAACGTGCATCGCACCCGGCGCACTCGTATACATAGAGGTCGGGCACTTTGCAAGACGCTGCGATTCTTGAACGTGACGCCGTGAAACCAGCCACGGTCAACAGCAAGGAGTGCTACCGTGTGACCATTCGCCGGAGCAAGACTCACACTGGCGTGAATAACGTTGTCCCGAAAGAGGTAGGGGACGCGCTCCTCGAGGTTGCTAACGGAAACCCCAAGTACATTTTCTGGAGTGGCAACGGGGAGCCGGTCACGGTCGCTAAGGACTTCTCAGTACGGCGGCTAGAAAGTAACTGCAGTTCTAGGAAAGTGCGAGGCACTCGCCGAATGCAATGCAGATCAGCTTGCAGCAAACGCTTCTTCGAAGGGCCCGTGATCGCCCCATCGGTGTGTCCCTCGTTGACTCGGCTTCCTCACATCCTTAATATTGCACCCTGAGTCCTGCGCCTGCTCATGATCGGTCAGACCATCTCGCGCTACCACATCGTCGAAAAGCTCGGCGGCGGCGGCATGGGCGTAGTTTACAAGGCCGAGGACACCGAGCTTGGTCGTTTTGTCGCATTGAAGTTTTTGCCTGACGACGTGTCCCGAGACCCGCAGGCATTGGAACGTTTCCGACGTGAAGCTCGTGCCGCCTCCGCTCTCAACCATCCCAACATCTGCACAATTTACGACATCGGCAAGAGTGACGAGCAGTCGTACATCGCGATGGAGTTTCTGGACGGCGCGACCCTGAAGCATCGCATTGCTGGCCGGCCGATGGAAACCGATTTGATTCTGTCGCTGGCCATCGAGATCGCGGACGCGCTCGACGCAGCCCATACAGAGGGCATCGTTCACCGCGACATTAAGCCCGCGAACATTTTCGTCACCAGGCGTGGCCACGCCAAGATTCTTGATTTTGGGCTGGCGAAGGTCAGTCCGGCAGCCAGCTCTTCGAGCAACATTGCATCTCTTAACACGCAGACGGGTTCGGTGGACGCGGAGCATCTGACCAGTCCGGGCACAATGCTGGGAACGGTGGCTTATATGTTCCTGGCGAAGCGCTACAAGCTGCCCGAACAAGCGATAAAAATCATTGACCAGGCGGCGAAGATTCATGGACAGCAGAGCCGTGCAATTCAGGTAGCGGTTGAGCTTTTGTGGGAGAAGGTCGGATGGGCGGTGGAGGACAGCGCAATGTCCGCTATCCTTGATTCCCCACTCACGGGCAAGACCTACAAGATCCCACCCCGGACCGTCTCGCTTATTGAGGCGCTCTCGCATGAGTACGGAACGCAAGGGAAGGTCCTAGCCGCAATTGCCTACATGTTGTCCAAACCGGACCCGCGTGAGGGACTGACTCCCGCTCCTGGTCCGTTACCTCATGAAATCGTTTGCGCTAAGGTGAAACAGCGAAGGCCCTCCGCGCCAAGAACGAGCAAAAGCTAAAGGCGCGGAAGGCAAAACGCCGCAAGCGCTATCGGGAGGTGTGGTCGTCCGACGATTTTCGTGGGTGTTCGGTACCGTCCTCGAAGAGAGGTACCAGGGGAGCAAACGTTTATTTCCAACACAATGACGCAAAAAAGGAGTAGCCTTGCGCCGTCTCTCCTAGCATCCTTCCGCCGCGCCCCGTAGGGTGACGGTTCCCTACGAAATCAGATCCCCGCGCGGATTCTCCAGAAGGATGCTGGGATTGGTCACCTAAGAACAGGGGGCCCCGCGATGAAAACCAAAGCAAAATTCTCTACCCAAGTGGTCTCGGAGAGAAGTTCCGGCCGATCCGGCGTTTTGCTGGTGTGGCTTATGTTGATCTTGGTGATCGGGTTGTGTCGCCCGCTTGGCTTTGCTCAAGAAACCGTTGTTCTGGTCGGTTCTGGATCCAGCGTTCCCGGCCCGCTCTACAACAAGTGGGCGCAGGAGTACAACAAGCGCAACCCTGGGATCCAGATGAAGTACGTTCCGATGGGCACCAGCGAGGGCATAAAGCAGATTGCCCGCGGCAGCGGTGACTTTGGTGCTGGCGAGGCCCAACTTACAGCCGCGGAGCGCAAGGAAGGGGACTTGATCGAACTGCCGGCCGTGTTGATCGGCATCGTTCCGATCTACAACCTGCCCGGAGTTCATACTGAACTTCGCTTCTCCGGAGAGCTACTGGCCGAAATTTTTCTTGGGGAGGTAAAGACCTGGAATGCCCCCCAGATTACGAAGCTCAACCCAGAAGCATCTTTACCGAGTTTGCCCATCAAGGTGATTTACCGGCCAGCGGGCAAAGGCTCGAATTACGTTTTCAGCGAGTTTCTTTCCAAGACCAGTTCCAAGTTCCGCACACAGATCGGGACTAGTCCTTCTCCCAGTTGGCCGGTGGGAGTGCCCGCCGAACGCAGTTCGGATATGGCCGACAAGGTGAAAAGCGAGACGGGCTCGATTGGGTACGTAGAGGCTCAGTATGCAGTCAAGGCCAACATCCCACATGGCATGGTACAAAACGCAGCCGGGAAGTATGTGGAGGCTTCGCCGGAAACGATCAAAGCCGCCTGCCACGCGGTAGAGGCGCCGGCGTGGGACAAGTTTTCAGCTTCGTTGAGCAATGCCCCGGGGCCGGATGCGTTCCCCATCACCAGTTTTACCTGGCTGTACCTGCGCGCTACTTCATCCGATCCTCGACGCGCCGCTGCCCTGGCTGACCTGCTGAACTGGATGTTCACCGATGGCCAGCGACTTGCAGCAGAGGACGGCTACGCAGAACTGCCGCCACGGTTGCTGGCGAAGGTCAAGACCAAGGCCAGTTCACTCCACTAAGTAGTCTCGGCAAACCGCCGCGCTACTTTGCAAGCTGCCTGGTGATGGACTGTCACCCGGTACCAGCACCACATGGCAATCCCTGACATGCCCAACGTCACAAAACTAGCGCTCCGATTGGTCTCTTCCCTCATCTGCACGTACCCTCCGGAGCAACCCTAAGAAATAGAGCGCCGAATCCAAATCATGTCGCTCCATTGTTTCCGGCGAACCCGCGTACCAGAGCTCCCTGGAGCGGTATCGAATTGCGTCACTTGCCTCGTCAATCAGGGCAGGCAACCTGCCACGGTCTGATTCCAGAATTACCTCTCTATAAAGCTCAGGCCAGGATCTACCCGTATCCGACATTAGCCAAACCTCCTTTTTTGCTTTGAACATGATGATTTCCCCCTTTGAGACTTTCTCTCGAAGGAGTGACAAACGCGTTTATCTAGAATTGATGCAACTTGGCCGAGGCTGTAAGAGAACATGAACAACTTGTCATTTTGCCGCCACGGTGAATTCACGCAAGGGCCGGACGCGGGGTGCGTTCCTCGGGACAGGAACGGAGGTTTGTGATGGAGAACCGAACGACAGTCTTTTACGTGGACGACAATCCCAAATCCAGCCGATTGCTAACCAGTGTTCTTGAGGAATGCGGGTTCCGAGTGATCGCGAAAAACGACCCGATCGAGGCGCTCGCGCTTTGCCAGCGAACCAACTTTGATCTGGCACTGCTGGACTACGAAATGCCATTGATGTCTGGTTCGCGGTTGGCCCAGGAGATCAAGTTTCTGGTGCCGGATGTTCCCGTGGTCCTGATCTCGGGGCGCTCGACTCTGCCGGCTGCGGAGCTGGCGTTTGTGGATGCTCACTTCGGGTTAGGGACCGTCCTGGACGATCTTCTCTGGACGATGCGGATCCTGGTGCGGCCGAAGGTCGTGACGATGGAGGACCATCGCCCGGATCAGAACGCGATGACACAGTGGGCGGACTCAACATGAATCACTGCGGGCAGCCTCGGCAGCCGAGTTTCTAGCGGGTGCCCATCGATAAGAGGCGCTGTCAAGGTCAAAGTTGTCCTATGGTTCCCTAATAGAGCTGACACCGAGTATCGCGCTTCCGTTCCCGCAAGTCGGGTTGCTGTTGAAAAATCGCCATTGAGGGGTTTTGAGCGTTATGGCCCGATTTCGTCATTTGACTTGTAGCTTCCGGTTTGCCCTTCACCTTTGCTTTATTATCATCAGTTCTAAACGTGGGTAGGCCGCGACCCGTGTTCCACCGACGCAAATCATCAGCCGAGAGGTAGCCATGCGCCTGCTGTCCGTCTTCGCCCAGTGTTTCCTGACCGGCGCTTTGTTGATGGCCCAGGGGCAGCCAACTCCTGATGGGTCGATCCAGGCCAGAAACAAAGCCGTGGCGATGCGCGTATTTGATGAGATTTTCAACCAGGGAAAGTTCCAAGTGGCGGACGAAATCTACGCGCCGGATTTCCAAAACCACGGACTTCACCGATCGGTGGACCTGAAGACAGACCAGGAGGCGGTGCACGCTGAAAAGAAGGCATTTCCAGACCTCCGGATGAGCGTCCAGGAAATGGTCGCGGAAGGGGACAAGGTGGCTGTGCTATGGACATTTCAAGGAACCCATACCGGCTCCGGTTATGAAGGTCTTCCTCCCACCGGAACAAGGGTGGAGGTTCGTGGCATCACCATTTGGCGGATTGTGGACGGACGGATCGTGGAGGAGTGGTCCAGCTTCAGTGAAACGGGGGCCTACATCCGAATGTTTGCCCATCTGAAGTGGTGGTTCGTGTTTGCGGGGTTGCTCGTCCTGACCATAGTGATCGCTATCGAACGTCTCGTTTGGAGGATGGTCAGGAAAATGTTCGCCTATCGGCGGCTCAACTAAATCTCAATCGGGACCACGCCCAGATTGCTCGCCATGGTGGCCCAAAAGTCCGCCTGCACTTGTGAACCGCCCTGCCCGACCCGAACCCCCTCCCAGCAGCCAAACCCCTCAAAATCGGGCTTCCCAATGGGTTCACGCAAGCCAGAGCCGTCCTCGCTCAAATCACGACTGCGCTCTATGGAACACGAAAAAGAACACCATCACGCTGAGGCAGGCAAATGCATAGATGAACGACGAGAACAGCATGACCGCAGGAACCAAGCCCCGCAGGACATTGAGGAAGTTGAAGACGAACGTCCACACTAAAAGAGCCGTGATCAGAATCGTCCCGATCAGTACCAGCAATGCCGTTTTTGAGTGTCATTGTCGGAGTATGAACGTTGCCAGTGTCATCCGCAACTCTGGCTCCTAACTTGGGGCTGCTCGCCAGTCTGAAAAGGCGACGGGCAACGAGGGGGTACTATCGTAAAGCGATTGCCGAGGGCGTCCGGAATTCCATGAGAGTGTTCACCCAGAACGAGCCGGAGACTGACGCCGAGTCTGACCGCCTCGGAGACTTCCTCAAGGACTGCAAGGGCGGCAGGGCGAAGAACCCGTCGAGGGCTCGACGGGTTCTTCGCCGCCCTCATCGCGGGACCGAAGACCGTGATGCCGAGCGAATACTACCCGGAGGTCTTCGGCGGCGAGATGTCGGACACATGCGAGTTCGGCAGTCTCGATGAGGCGAACGAAATGGCGCGGGGGAAGAAGTACAAGCGGTGCTGCGGCGGCGCGACTGTGAACTGAGCGCTTTGTGGCTGCCGCCCCTGCTTGGAGTCTCCTGAACCTCGAAGTGCGATAATTGCTGCATAGAGTGGCGCAAGTTTCACCAGGAGGATCAGTCATGGCCAATCCGAAAACCATGAAAGCAGCGGTTGTCGAGGAATTCGGCAAGCCCCTCGTCGTTCAAGAAGTTCCAGTACCCACCCCGGGCCCAGGGCAAGTCCTTGTGGAGATTATCGCCACCGGTGTCTGTCATACCGACGTGCACGCGGCGGAAGGGGACTGGCCCATCAAGCCAACTCTGCCCTTCATCCCAGGCCACGAAGGCGCCGGCATCGTGGTCGCGCTCGGCGCCGGAGTCACACATCTCAATGTGGGGGACCGCGTCGGAATCGCTTGGCTGCACAGCGCGTGCGGGCATTGCGATTTCTGTTTGTCGGGCTGGGAAACGCTGTGCCTCGAACAACAGAACTCGGGATACTCGGTCAACGGAACCTTTGCCCAATATGCCTTGGGTCAAGCCGACTATCTGGGGCGGATCCCCAAGAACCTTTCCTTCGTGGAAGCCGCGCCGATTCTCTGCGCGGGGGTCACAACCTACAAAGGATTAAAACAGACCAATACGCGCCCTGGCGAGTGGGTCGTGATCTCCGGCGCCGGAGGCCTGGGCCACGTCGCCATCCAATACGCCAAGGCCATGGGCCTGCACGTCGCGGCCGTGGACCTGGGTCCGGAGAAGATGGCCTTGGCGCGCAAGCTTGGTGCCGACATCACCATCGACGCCAAGACGCAAGACCCGCCCAAGGAAATCCAAAAGCAGATTGGCGGCGCCCACGGAGTCCTGGTGACGGCGGTCTCCACCATCGCCTTCAAGCAGGCGGTCGGCATGTTGCGGCGCGGCGGCACCTGCGTGCTCAACGGCCTCCCCCCCGGAGAGTTTCCCGTATCCATCTTTGACGTGGTCTTGAACGGCTACACCGTGCGCGGCTCCATTGTCGGCACACGCCTCGATCTGGAGGAAGCCCTTTCCTTCGCCGCCGAAGGCAAAGTAAAGGCAACCATCGAGACGCTTCCGCTCGACTCGATCAACGACGTGTTCGACCGGCTCAAGAGCGGAAAAGTCAACGGCCGTGTGGTCCTCGGAATCGGTCAGAACGCCGGCCGGGAATCAGTCACCCCAGCCGCCTGAGAAGAATTAAAGATCGAGCACGAAGGCCGCGGTCAGCATTGGCTGACGGGTCAATTCTTAGTTGTCTTCTTCAGGACGTAATCGAAGAACCTTTCGCTGGTGCCGTCGTCGGAAGTCCATTCCGCACGGAGGGTCGTTCTCTTCTCCACCTTTCTCAGGGCGGAAAGAAACGTGCGATTCAACTCTCTTGCGCTAGCTCCTTCCATCTCGGCTTCGACAACGAGCTCGTCGCCCGCTTTCCTGACCGAGCCCTTGGCTGCGAGTTGTTCGAGAGCCTGCCGGATCGTGTGGGCGTCCGAGCGGTTGACGCGTGCGTTGAGCTTGAGTTTCATCTGGGTCGCCACTTCATGACCGCCTCATCTGAGATTGCGATCTCACAAACCAATGGATTACATCCGAACGGTACCATCCACCGACGCTCGAAGCTTTGATTTAAGATTGTGGCGCCTTGTCATGAGCAACGCCGCAAAGCACGGTCAGACCCGCACCGCCGGGATGAACCGCGTCCTTTTCCTGTTGGGTCTGTCGGTTTTCATCAATTACATCGACCGGAGCAATCTCTCGATTGCTGCCCCGATGTTGAAGGACGAACTACATCTTTCGGCTTCTCAGCTCGGCGTCTTGCTCTCCGCGTTCTTCTGGACCTATGGCTGTCTCCAGATCCCGGCCGGGTGGCTGGTGGACCGCTTCGACGTGAAATGGGTCTTCGCTGCCGGATTCTTCGTGTGGTCGACGGCGACGGCGGTCACCGGACTCCTGCATGGGTTTGCGGCGCTGCTGGTAGTCCGCGTAATTCTGGGTGTAGGGGAGTCAGTGGCTTTTCCTTCCTATTCAAAGATTGTCGGCACTCACTTTGTAGAAGGCCGCCGTGGCTTTGCGAACTCGGTGATTATGGCCGGCCTTTCTCTGGGGCCAGCAATCGGCGTGCTCGTCGGAGGCGCTGTGGTGGGCCGCTTCGGTTGGCGGCCGTTTTTTGTGACGCTGGGCCTAGCGGGTCTGCTGTGGCTGATTCCGTGGTTGGCGTGGATGCCGCGCCACACAGCCGTCTCAGCGTCAGCTTTCAAAAAAGGGATGGGAGTCCGGCACATTCTGCGGCAGCGCTCGGCGTGGGGTACGTGTATCGGCCAGTTCTGCATCAACTATTCTCTTTATTTCCTGGTGACTTGGTTGCCGTTCTATCTGGTGCGAGGGCGAAATCTCTCGATGGACAACATGGCGAAGGCCGGGAGTTTGATCTTTTTTCTGTCCGCGGCTTCGGCGACCACATGCGGAAAGCTCTCCGACCGCTGGATTGCGTCGGGAACCACTCCAACGCGCGTACGCAAGACCTCCATGGTTCTGGGACAGGCAGGCCTGGGCATTTTTCTGGCGGCGACCGCGGTCACGCAGAGTGGCGTGTTCGTCGGGATGCTGGCGCTGAGCGGCGTGTTCCTAGGTATTAGCGTCTCAAACGGCTGGGCCATTACGCAGACATTGGCGGGGCCACTGGCTGCGGGGCGATGGACCGGCGTGCAGAATTTTGTTGGCAATTTCGCCGGATGGGTGGCGCCTGCCCTCACCGGATTCCTTGTGGACCGGACCGGGCGCTTTTACTGGCCGTTCTTCATCTGCGCGGCGATGGCTTGGATTGGAGCTCTGAGCTGGATTTTTGTGGTGGGCCGAGTGGAACAAGTCGACTGGAGCAAGCACATTCGCGCGTCATTCCCTGAAATCGGAGCGCCTGCGGCCCCCGATACTCTGCAGCCGTAATACACTTTTCTCAATGAGCCGGGAAATCGAGGTGATAAGTTCAAAACGTCGGCGTTCCGACCGGACATCCTGATGTGCCTCGACTGCGGCGTTGGCTGGCTCCAGCCGAAACTCAGCGGCAGCACGACGCAGGACTTCTCGTCACCAAGGCAGACCGCCCATTCGAAAATGAATCCCCGATGAACGCCGCAATCCCTGAACGCAGGCCCGCGACGGAGGAAATCTCCGGACTGATCGAGCGCGTCACCTTCCACAACGACGAAAGCGGTTTCTGTGTCCTTCGCGCAGTCTGCGCCCTTCCCTCCCCGGCCTCCGCGGAAGAGCAGCTCAAGACGATGCCGGTCCAGACGGCGAGAGGGAGGTTCGGAGGTGACGTTGTCGAAGGGCGTCCGGCTTGCGGGGAAGATACGAGCGTGAGCGCATGAGACGCGGCCAACCGAAGAAGGTTCTGCCCGTCGGCAAACTTCCGCTTGAGCATTTGCGATCGTTGCTGAGGCATCTGCCAAAGCATGATCCGCGCCTGCTCGTTGGACCTCAGATTGGCGAGGACGCGGCGGTCATCGACGCAGGCGATCGCTATCTCGTCGTCACGACA
>Ga0208820_1000370_pt1 | contig 36103 bp, 33 predicted proteins | sample June2015DPH_16_5_FD_184713 | JGI IMG/M metagenome (GOLD analysis project Ga0208820, IMG submission 184713) | Peatland microbial communities from SPRUCE experiment site at the Marcell Experimental Forest, Minnesota, USA - June2015DPH_16_40... | ecosystem: Environmental > Terrestrial > Soil >...
CATCATGGTTATCCTTACACACTTTGAGTGAGGCGACCGCCGAACCTCGCGCCGCATCTCAACTAATCCGTGCTCCCCCGAAGATCCGGCGAGTACCCTACCCTGCTATGCACTAATATGAATCAGAAGAGCCATGCTCGAAAACATCAACCTCAAGAGGAAGCTCTCGCGTGAGGAGTACAAAAAGGCGCTGCCTGCCGTCCAGCATCGTCTCTACGATCTGGAAAAGGCGTGCTGGGACCACGGCGTGCCGACGGCGATCGTCTTCGAAGGCTGGGACGCTGCCGGCAAGGGCACGGCCATCGCCGCCTTGACCCAGCGCCTGGATCCGCGCGGATTCAAGCTCTATCCCATCACCGCGCCGCGCACTTATGAGCAGCAGCGGCCGTGGTTGTGGCGCTTCTGGCTGAAGGTGCCAAACCGCGGCGAGATGGTGATCTTCGATCGAAGTTGGTACTTTCGCGTGTTGGACGAGCGCGTGGAGCGCACCATCCCGGAAAAGGCCTGGCGCCCGGCCTACCGTGACATCGTCGAGTTTGAACGCATGCTGGCCGACGATGGCGCCGTGATTCTCAAGTTCTTTCTGCATATCTCGAAGAAGGAGCAGCGCGAGCGTTTCCGCACCATCAAGGCCGATCCGCTGGAAGCCTGGCGGGTCAGCGATGCGGACTGGGCGCGCCAGAAGAAATACGACGAGTACCTGGCCGCGATCGAGGAGATGCTGGAGCTGACCGAATCCGAATTCGCGCCGTGGATCATCGTCGAAGCCACCTCGAAATGGTATGCGCGCAAGCGGATCTTCGACACCATCGTGGCGGCGCTGGAAAAGCGCCTGGGCGCCAACGCGCCTCCGCCCGCGGTCGAAGTCCCGGCCGTGGCGGCCAAGGACGCGGAACTGCGCGAAGCCATGGATTCGCTCGCCGAGGGGAGGCGCTAATGCTCGAGACGCTCGATCTCACCCGCACTCTCACCCGCGAAGCCTACGTTCGCGAGGTGACGCGGCGTCAGATTCAACTCCGCGAATTGGGCTACCAGGTTTACCTGCAAAAACGCCCGGTGATGATTTTGTTTGAGGGCTGGGACGCCGCCGGCAAGGGCGGCGCCATCAAGCGGATCACCGAAAAGCTGGACCCGCGCGGCTACGTGGTCTATCCCATCGCCGCGCCGCAGGGCGAAGACAAAACCCGCCATTACCTTTACCGCTTTTGGCGCCGGCTTCCCGAGCGCGGCCAGATCGCCATCTTCGACCGCTCCTGGTACGGCCGCGTGCTGGTGGAGCGCGTGGAAGGCTTCGCTCCCGAAGAGGCCTGGCAGCGCGCCTACAAGGAGATCAACTCGTTCGAGCGCCAGGTGAGGGATTTCGGCACCATCCTCGCCAAGTTCTGGATCCACATCTCCCGCGAAGAGCAACTCCGCCGTTTCGAAGAGCGCAAGGGCATCGGCTACAAAGCCTGGAAGCTCACCGAGGAGGACTGGCGCAACCGCAAGAAATGGAGCGTCTACGAGGAAGCCGTCGAAGAGATGCTGGTGAAGACCAGCACGCGCACCGCTCCCTGGAGCCTGGTGGAAGGCAATGACAAATACTGGGCGCGCAGCAGCGTGCTCGCCCGCCTGGTCGAGATTCTTTCCAAGGAACTCGGCTACACTCCTAGCAATCCGCTCCAGCGCGGCTCGGGCAAGAGGCACGTCAAAGCCGCCAAGTGAGGATCGGCCCGTTGGCAGGCCGGGGCCTGCCCCACTCTTGGTAAACGTTTTGCCGCGCGGTGCGTCAGAATATCATCTATGTGGAAGGACTTCGTCTACTCCCTCCGTTCCCTGCTGCGCAGCCCGTTGTTCACGGCGGCCGCAGTGGCATCGCTCGCGCTCGGCATCGGCGCCAACACCGCCATTTTCTCGCTGCTCGACCAGGTGGTGCTGCGCTCGCTTCCGGTGCGCGACCCGGAATCGCTGGTGGTGCTGCATACCGATTACAACGCCCCCGGCGGCGCCAACAGCGACAACTACGAGTCGGTCTTCTCCTATCCTCTTTATCGCGATCTGCGCGCCACCGACGCGGCATTTTCCGCTATTCTGGCACGCGCCGGCGCCCGCGTGCGGCTGGCCTGGAAAGGGGCCACGGAATCCGCCAGCGCCGACTTGGTTTCGGGCAATTACTTCCAAACCCTCGGCGTCGGCGCTGCCATCGGGCGCACCCTGGCGCCATCCGACGAAGGCGCGCCGGGCTCGAATCCGGTGGTGATGCTGAGCCACGCCTACTGGTCGAGTCAATTCGGCGCCGACCCGGCGATGCTGAACCGGACGGTCGCTTTGAACGGCCATCCGTTCGTGGTGGTGGGCGTCGTCGAAGCCAAATTCCACGGGTTGACGCAGGGCAATTCGCCGGACTTGTTCGTGCCGCTCACCATGGAGCAGTCGCTGATCCCCAACTTCGACGTGCTGTCCGAACGAAGGATGCGTTGGCTGGATCTCTTCGCGCGTTTGAAACCGGGCGAAGGTCTGCCGCGCGCGCAGGCCGCCAGCGACGTGGCTTACCACGCCATCCTGGTTAACGAGCTAGCGGAGATGCGAGACCCCATGCACGATGAGCGAGACCGCCAGCGCTTCCTCAACCATCGAGCCACGCTGCGCCCGGCCGCGCAGGGCATCGCCGAGCTGCGCGACAAATGGGAAAAACCGCTGCGCGTGCTGGTCGCCATGGTGGGATTGGTGTTGCTGATCGCCTGCGCCAACGTGGCCGGCCTGATGGTGGCGCGCTCAACCGGCAGGCAGCGCGAAATCGCCATTCGCCTGGCGATGGGCGCGCGCCGTTCGACACTGGTGCGGCAACTGCTGCTTGAAGGCCTCATGCTGGCTCTGGCGGGCGGCGTGGCGGGCCTGGTGGTGGAACACTGGAGCACCGCGGCGCTGCTCGGCGTGCTGCCGCACGATGAAGCGGGAGGGTGGCTCACCGCCAGCATGGACACGCATTTGCTGCTTTACGCGTTCGCCATTTCACTCGCCTGCGGCCTGCTTTTCGCGCTGCTTCCGGCCTTGCAGGCGACCCGCCCCGACCTGGCGCCGACTTTGAAAGACCAGGCGCTCAATGTCGCTTCCGGCGGCCGGCCCGCGCGCTTGCGTCAGGCGCTGGTGGCCGCGCAGCTCGCGCTGTCATTACTGCTGGTGGTGGGCGCCGGCTTGTTCAGCTCGAGCGCGGCCAACCTGCTGAATGCCCACCTGGGATTCCGCTCGAGCCAGCTTCTGTCGTTCAGCGTCAATGCTACGCTCGACCGTCCACAGGCTGCGGCCGCCGCGGCTTTTTATCGCGATCTCCAGTCCCGCCTGTCTTCCATTCCCGGCGTCGTGGGTGTCGCCGCGGCCGACTGCGGACCTTTTTCGGGCAGCGCTTCCACCAGCAACATCACGGTGGAAGGCTACCGGGCCGGGCAGGATGAAGAGACCGACGCCCTCCGCGTCGCCATCAGCCCCGGCTATTTCGCCGCGCTGGCCATCCCGCTGCGCGCCGGCCGCGAATTCACCGATCGCGACGACGCCGCGGCGCCCAAGGGCGTAATCGTCAACGAGACGTTCGTCAAACGCTATCTCGGCAACGCAAGCCCCATCGGCCGCCGGCTGCAATTCGGTGCCAGTACGCCGCCCAAGCTGGATCGCGAAATTGTCGGCGTGGTGGCCGACAGCCGGGACGATGTCCGCGACCCTGGCAAGGAGACCATCTACTCTCCCTACCCGCAGTGGGATAAACCTACCCATATGGTTTTCTACGTGCGCGCCGCGGGCGATCCCGGGCGCAACATCGCCGCGCTGCGGCAGGCTGTGCGCGAGGCCGATCCCAACCTGCCGGCGGTCAAGATCAAGACCGTCGAGGTGCGGATTCGCGAATCGCTGTACACGGAGCGGCTGATCGCCATCCTGTCGGCGGCGTTCGGAATTCTGGCAACCCTGCTGGCGGCCATCGGGCTCTACGGCGTCATGGCCTACTCGGTGGCGCGGCGCACCGGAGAAATCGGCGTGAGAATGGCGCTGGGCGCGGTGCCGGCGGACGTGCTCCGTCTGGTCCTGTTCGGCGCTATTCGCCTGGCCGTAATCGGCATCGTCATCGGCCTGGCCGGGGCGGTGGCGGCCGCGCGGCTGATCGAATCGCAACTGTTCGGAATCAGGGCCGCCGACCCCGTTATCTACGCGGGCGCGGCCCTGTTGCTCGCCCTGGTGGCGTTGATCGCCGCCGGCGTGCCCGCCTGGCGCGCCGCCCGCATCGACCCGGTGGTGGCATTGAAGTATGAATAGGGACCCCTGCCAAACAACCGTGCCAGCGGTCGGCTGCGATTGAACTGGGAATTTCATGCCGGCCCTAAAGGAAACATCGGGCCCTGACGATTGGGTAAAATAGCTGTTTCACATGAAACCTCTCCTTACCATAATCGCCGCCGGCCTCCTTCTGGCCGGCTGCTCCGAACAACCCGCGCCGCCCGCAGCGGCCAAGAAAGAAGAAGCCAAGCCCGAACCGGTCACCGGCCAGAGCGCCTTGTTCAAGATGTACCAGGTGGCGCGCAACTGGGCGCCCGATGCAGCGGTGCTGAAAATGGACAGCGTGCGCATGGACGGCGTGCCCGACCAGCCCGGCAAGTCCGCCGGATGGGAGGCCGTTTTCACCTCCGAGCAGAAGGCCTCGGCCCATGCGTTCACCTGGTACGCGGTCGACCAGGAGCCCAACATCCACAAGGGTGTGTTCGCCGGCAGCGAAGAGAATTACTCCAGCGCGCGCGGCGAGACCACGCCTTTCCTGATTGCGGACGTCAAAATCGACACCGACGCCGCATTGGCCACGGCCAAAGCCAAAGAGGAGGCCTTCGAGAAGAAGAACCCCGGCCAGCCCGTCATCTACCTGCTGGAAAAGTCGAGCAAATGGGCCCATCCGGCATGGCGCGTGATCTGGGGAGAATCGGTGAGCACGTCGGGCTTTTCGGTTTTCGTGGACGCGTCCACCGGAACATTCCTCGAGATCATGCACTAATCCGGATTGCCTTGCTCCCGCATGCGGGCGCGGTTGTGTGGGGCGCCGGCTTCGAATGCCAGCCGCATTCGCACCGGGATGCGGTTGACCAGCGCCACGACCAGCTTGTATTTCCAGCCAGGCACGACGAAGAGCTTGCGCTGGCGCAGGCCGGCCAGGGACGCATCGACCACGTCTTCGGCGTTCAACCAGAATGATTTGGGGATGGAGGCGCGGTCCACGCCCGCCACATCGTGGAACTCGCTGTAAGTGAAGCCAGGGCACAGCGCCTGCACCACTACCGGCGAGCGCGCGGATTTCAAATCCAGGTAAAGCCCTTCGGTAAATGCATTCAACCAGGCCTTGGTGGCGCAGTAACTGACGCTGCCGGGGCTGCGCGTGAAGCCCGCCACGGAAGCCACGTTGACGATCGCGCCCCGCCCGCGCGCCACCATGGCCGCCAGCGCGGCGTGAGTGAGCCGCAGGATGGCGCCGATGTGGAGGCGATGCATTTTGAGCTGGTCGTCGAGCGGCGCTTCCCAAAAGCGGCCCTTGACGCCGAAACCGGCGTTGTTGACCAGCAGGTCGAGCCGCGGCTCGGCGGCGAGGCGAGCCGCGATGCGGTCCATGTCTTCCGCAACCGACAGGTCCGCGATGCAAGCTTCCACGTGGATCTGGTGGGCGCGTTCCAGCTCCGCGGCAAGCTGCTCGAGCCGGTCGCCACGGCGCGCGATGAGCAGCAGATCGTAACCTTGCGCGGCCAGTTTGCGCGCGAACACCGATCCGATGCCGGCCGAAGCGCCGGTAATGGCTGCCAGGGAGTTAGTCATAGGTTCTTGGCCGGACACGCGGATTCTCGAGTCTACGGCTCGGCTTTCGCGGCGGCGCTGCGGCGCGGCGCGCGCGGCTTCTTGGGTGCGCCGACATAGGCGTAGGGATCCTCCGGCGCCTCGGGTTCCGCGCGCTGGAACCATCGTTTCAGAGCGGTCCAGGTGTCGCGGATGCGGCGGTGAACGGGACGATAAGCCACGGCAGCCCTCCTCACGATCATACAACGGTGAGCGGGAGCCCTTGGGCGTAGGCATATTGCCGGCGTTGGTGCTAAAATGCACATAGGGGATGTCAGTCTGTGGGGGGCATATGAACCTGGTTCGCTCTGCTTGGGCATGGTTCCGGCGGCAAGTCGTTGAAGATGTTCCGGCAGAAGATGCCCTCTGCGAATTCGACTGCCGTAAGCCGGATTGCGACGTCGGCGCGTGGGAGACCTGCGAGCGGCGGCTGCAAAACGCGGCCGGTGAGTTGATGCCGCCGCAAAAGCCGGCTTCGGAACAGGCTTCCATCCAAAGCATTGAGAGTAAGCGCGAGCGCGCTTGATTTTCTCGCCGATCATGGGCTTCTCGGGCCAGATTGTCTGAGTTGTTAACAGACCAAGGCCGCCCCTATATTTGCCGTTACCTTCCTGCACGGTTCAACGTCTAACGAGCACTATGCCGCTACTATCCCGCACATTGCTGCCTTTTGCTCTGGCTGGAACTCTGTTCGCGCAAGTTGCCGGATTGACACTCCCTCCCAGTGGAAACAACCAGAAAGCTACCGTAACCCAATACATCGGGCCGGTTCAGGTCACGATCGATTACTCGAGCCCCGCCGTCCATGGGCCCGATGGCAAGGACCGGCGCGGCCAGATCTGGGGCAAGCTGGTGCCGTACGGCCTTTCGACCACCTCGTTCGGCAACGGGAAGCCCGATCCCTGGCGGGCCGGAGCCAACGAAAACACGGTGTTCGCGGCCTCCCACGATGTCATCATCGAAGGCCAGCCTTTGCCGAAGGGGCGCTACGGATTGCACATGATCCCGGGGGAAGAGACGTGGACCGTGATCTTCTCCAAGGATGCGGGAGCTTGGGGCAGCTTCTTCTACGATGCCAGCCATGACGCGCTTCGCGTCACCGTAAAGCCGCACAAGAGCGATTACCGCGAGTGGCTTACCTATGACTTCACCGTGCGCCATCCCGAGGATGCCACCATCGAGTTGCAGTGGGAAGACCTCGCCGTGCCGTGGAACATCAAGGTCCCGAATATCAGCGACATTTATATCTCGCGGCTGCGGGAAGAATTGACGACGGTGCCCGGGTTCAGCTACCTGGGCTATGTCGCCGCCGCGCAGTATTGTCTCAAAGTGAATAAGAGCCTCGATCAGGCTCTCGAATGGGCGGATGCGGCCATCGGCATGCCGTTCGTTGGCGAGAAGAACTTCGGCACGCTCAGCGTGAAAGCCCAGATTCTGACCAAGCTGGGCCGTGAGGAGGAGGCGAAGCCCATCATGCAATCCGCCTTGCATTCTCCCACTGCGACGCCGTCCGACATCCACCAGTATGGCCGCCTGCTCTTAGGTGAAAAGAAGATCGATGAGGCAATGCAGGTCTTCCAATACAACGCCGAGCGCAACGGCGACGCATGGCCGGTGCACGTGGGGCTGGCCCGCGGCTACGCCGCGCAAGGCGATACCCAGAAGGCCCTGGAACACGCCAAGAAGGCGTTGCCGCAAGCTCCGGACGACCTGAATCGCAAATCGCTGGAGGCCATGATCGAGGCCCTGACCAAGGGAGCGTCGATCAATTAGCGAGTGGGGCAGGTCCCCGACCTGCCGACACCGAGCTTTCGGGGCGCGGCGGCAATCGGTTTGGCCGACGCAACGAACTCCGCCGCCCGTGCGTCCTCTTCTCAGCATCACAATTCAGAAAGAGGTGTGACGGTGGCCTTGGACCGCACCCTGGGTCGCGCCAGTTTGGCGCTAATCGCCCTCCTGATGGCGTCGCCCATCGGACTCTGCCAGACCTATCCTGGCCAATATCCTCCCGGGCAATATCCTCCGGGTCAGTATCCCCCCGGACAATATCCTCCCGGACAGTACCCTTATCCAACCGACCCGACCATGCGGCTTCCCGGCGGCGTTCCCGTCAGCGTTCCGCCACTCCAGCTTCCCAAACGCGGTTCCAAGGACAAACAGAGCGACGACTCCACCAAAATGACCCTGCTCGGAGCGGATGGCACGCTGCGCGAGCTCCGCGAAAAGGACCTGTTCTTGGAAACCCCCAAGCACCTGTTGCGGTTCCGCATGCTCGCCAAGACCGAGTTCAAGAATAAGGCCGGCGAACCGGTGCGGGATTCCCTGCTGAAGCCGGGCGACCAGCTTCAGGTCCAAGCCACCAAGATCGATCCGGAGACCGCCCTGCGCGTGGTGCTGATCCGAGCCGGCACGCCGGCGGAGCGCACCGCCGGGGAGCGCCCGTTCGACCACGATTCGGCGCAGACTCCGGTGGAGGCCGATATGCGCCCCGCCGGCACAATGGACGTCGCCAATCCCGAACCGGCTACTAGTGCTGGCTCCGGCGAGCCCGCCGCGGAATCGGGTTCCACCCCTCCGCGCCGCCCCGATTTGGAGCGGGACGAAGGCGCCACCAATTCGTCAACCGGTCACATAGCCGGAATCAACGCGGTCGACCAAGTGGTTGCGGACGCGCGCCGCGCCGCGGAAGCTTTTATGGAAGAGCTCCCCAACTTCGTCGTCCAGCAGCAGACGATGCGCTACCACAGTTTCTCCAATGGCGCGCCATGGCATGCCGATGGCATAGTGAGCGCGGACGTGGTTTGTGTGAACGACGTGGAGGAATATCGCAACATCCTGGTCGATGGAAAGGCAGCCCCGAAACCGCCGGAGAAAACCGGCGCCTGGTCCACGGGCGAGTTCTTGACTACGCTCAGGAATCTTCTTTCGCCCGAAACCGACGCCGCGTTTGTCCGCCGCGGCGACGACAGAATCGTGGGGAGAGACGCGTACCGGTACGATTTCAATGTGCGCAAAGCCAACTCGCATTGGCGCATCGTCAACCCCGACGGCCGCTCCGAAGCTCCCGCTTACAACGGCACCGTGTGGATCGACAAGGACAGCCACCGCGTTCTGCGCATCGAGATGCGGACCAGTTCGCTGCCTACCGGCTTCACTTACGACAAGGCCGAATCCACGCTGGATTACGATTTCGTTCGCATCGGCAAGGCCAACTACCTGCTGCCGGTCAAGAGTGCGAACCTGGCCTGCATGGCCAGCAGCTCGACTTGCATGAAGAACGAGATCGATTTCCGGAATTACCGCAAGTACGAAGCCGAGTCGGACATTACCTTCGCCAAGTAAGGCAAGCAAAGCGGAGTCGCGAACGGCTGATTTTTGGCAGCGCCAGCGGTCCGCCGGTGTTTTGTACGCGCTTGGCCACGGTCACTCTTCGGAACACGCCGCCAGACCGCCCCTGACTGGGTTGTCCTCCACCGTGAGAAAACACCGGCGGCAAAAGACCGCCGGCGCGGCTACGTTCGGAGCGCTGTCCGATCCGGCTCCGGGCTGAACAGGTTGAAACCGCCGCAAGCGGGGCAGCGGTAGCTCTCGAGAGGGCCGAATCTGCGCCAATTCGCGGCCTGTTCGCGGAGATACTCCGCGGAGTGGCCGGCGCCGCAACGCACGCACACGTTGATCCACGGTTCGCGGGCCTCTCCGGGATGGGCGGCGCCGAAGTGGAATTCCCAGCCATAGCGGCTCCAGCGGGTGCCAAAGACGCGGTCCGCCGTCCGCAGCGCCCAAAGCAGCACGGCCAGGAACCGCTCGTCGCCCCTGGCGAACAGGAGCAGCTTCTTGGGCCCCCAGCCGCGCACGTTATGGTTGTTCAGGAACGAGAGCGACGAATAAAGGTCGCGCGTGTCGCGGTGGGGCAGGCCGGTCAGCCGCTCGATCAAGGCGACGACCTCGTCCGGCTTGTGAAACGGGTTGACGTGGCCGCCGCCCCGGCCTATCCAGCGGTAGATGCGGTCGGTCAAAGTACCGGCGTCGGGTACCGCTACGTACAGCCCTGCGCCCGGCCTGGCGACGCGGCCCATTTCGCGCACCGCCGCCTCCAGTTCGACGAAATGCTCCAGGCTGTGATTGCTGACCACAAGATCGAAAACGCCGTCGGCAAAGGGCAGGCGGGCAGCATCGCCGCGCACCAGACAACCCGAATCGCCGGCTGTGTCGAACTTCAGGTCCAGGCGCACCACACATATGTCGGACCGGACGTTGGCGAAACTGCCCGCCGCGGCCCCCAGGTCCAGCACGCAGGCGCCGGGGGTCAACCGGCTCAAAAGGTGGATCATGCTTGGCGCATCTTTCCGGATCGGCGCGCGGGCCGCCTGCCGTCAGTTATAGCAAGGGTTGCACCCCCGGTGCGCCGGCCTCGGCGCCCAAGCCGGCCGGGAACCGGGTGGGAGTCTGAAATTCCCGCACCCTGGGCGTCTGCCGGCGCATCGAATTAACTTAAGGGTATTCAAGACCCGATTAATTCCTTGCGTGCGATAAGGGAAACCAATTAAGATATCGAAGTAGGCTTACTCCGAATCTACCGGGGGCAGAATGATTTATTCTCGATCGTCGGAATACGCGATTCGCGCTTTCGTACACCTGGCGCAGGTGCCCGATGGCAGATACGCCATGGTGAAGAACATTGCGGAGGCCGAAGACATCCCCGCGCACTTCCTGGCCAAGATCCTGCAACAACTCGCCCGCAAGGGGCTTTTGCGGTCGAGCAAAGGTCCAACCGGCGGATTCGCGCTGCGGGTGGATGCGGGCGACATCCGTCTGCTCGATATCGTCGAGGCGCTCGACGGCCTAGCGCCCTACCAGCAGTGCGCCAGCGGGCTTGCCGAATGCAACGATGACATGCCCTGTTCGATGCACGATAGCTGGGTGGCCTTGCGTTCGCGTATCATGGATTATCTGGGCAAGAATTCGATCGCGGACCTGGCCAAGGCGCTGGAGCTGAAGAAGAAAACCTTGGCAGTCGCCAAATCGCGCAAGGCCAAGCGCGCGGTCGCGAAACGGGCATAGTCAGACCGCGGTTGCGCCGGAGCATCGCCGGAGCGGGGCCGCGAATATGGATTCGGAGGCACGATGGGCCAATCTGTCCTTGTCCCCATGGTGGTCGAGCAGACCTCGCGGGGCGAACGCGCATACGACATTTACTCCCGGCTGTTGAAAGAGAACATCATCTTTCTGGGCACGCCGATTGACGATCAGGTGGCGAATCTGATCATCGCTCAATTATTGTTCCTGGAGGCCGAGGACCCGGAGAAGGATATTTCCATTTACATCAATTCTCCGGGCGGCTCCATCACGGCCGGTCTTGCCATTCTGGACACCATGGCTTTCATTCGTCCCGATATCGTGACGATCTGCGTGGGCCAGGCGGCATCCATGGCGGCGGTGCTGTTGGCCAAAGGCACCAAGGGCAAGCGGTTCAGCCTGCCGAATTCGCGGATTATGATCCACCAGCCTTCCATGCAGGGCTTGGCGGGGCAGGCGGCGGACATCGACATTTACGCTCGCGAAATCCTGCGGATGCGCGAGATCCTCAACAATATGCTGTCCGAAGCCACAGGCCAGCCGGTGGAACGCGTCGCCAAAGACGTGGATCGCGATTACATCATGGAGCCCGACGGGGCGGTGGAGTACGGCATGATCGACCGCGTGATCGCGAGCCGCGACATGGCGCCGGTGCCGATCAAGAGCTAGTTGGCTTGCCGGCCGTGCTGATCGACATCGCTCCCGCACTGCCCAAGCGGCCCGAGTGGCTGCGCGCACCCGCGCCGGCCGGCGAAAACTACCAGGACATCAAACAGCTCGTCGCCCGCTTGCGTCTGCATACGGTTTGCGAAAGCGCCGCCTGCCCCAACGTGGGAGAGTGCTGGAACCACCGCACGGCCACCTTCATGATCCTGGGCAACGTGTGCACCCGCCGCTGCGGGTTCTGCGCGGTGGAAAAGGGCGCGCCGCTGCCGGTGGATTACGACGAGCCGCGGCGCGTGGCGGAGGCGGTGGCGGCGATGGGCCTCAAGTTCGCCGTCATCACCAGCGTCAATCGCGACGACCGTGAGGACGGCGGCGCGGAGTTGTTCGCGCTGGTCATCGGCGCTATCCGCCGGCGCGTCGAGGGCTGCGGCGTGGAAGTGCTGGTGCCCGATTTTCAGGGCAGCCGCGCGGCCGTCGAAACGGTGCTCGAAGCCGCTCCGGACGTGTTCAATCACAACACCGAAACGGTGCCGCGTCTCTACCGGCAGGTGCGCCTGGGCGCGCGCTACGAGCGCTCGCTGGATGTGCTCGCCACTGCCAAACGAACGGCGCCCGCGGTTCCCACCAAGTCCGGGTTGATGCTGGGACTGGGCGAGACCGGCGCGGAAGTTCTCCAGGTGATGCGCGACCTGCGCGCGCATGAGGTAGATATCCTCACTCTCGGGCAATACCTGCGGCCCTCGCCGAAGCACCTGCCTATTGTGCGCTACCTGCCGCCGGAAGAGTTCGCCGATTTACGGGCGGCCGCCCGCGAGATGGGCTTTGGCCACGTGGAGGCGGGCCCACTGGTGCGCAGCTCCTATCACGCATCCGGGTTGGCGCACGGGGCGAAATCCACGTCGAGCCACGGATGAACACGGATGAACACAGATAAAAACCAGGACTCTTATCCGTGTTTATCGATGTTCATCCGTGGCCCTAGTTCTTTCATGGCTTCTGGAGCGGCTGGCAGGCGGCGATGAGCACTTCGCCGGTTCGCAATCGGCTGCTGCTGGTGGCGGCGGCGATTCTGTTTTCCACCGGCGGCGCGGCCATCAAGGCGGCGACCCTCACCGGCTGGCAGGTGGCTTGCTTTCGCGCGGGTGTGGCCGCGCTGGTTCTGCTGGCGGCGCTGCCCCAGGCGCGCCGCGGCTGGACCTGGCGGATTGCTCCGGTAGCGGCGGCGTATGCCGCCACGTCGGTCGCCTTCGCGATGGCGAACCGGCTCACCACTTCCGCGAACGCGATTTTCCTGCAATCCACCGCTCCACTATATCTGCTCCTGCTGGGCCCGCTGCTGCTCAAGGAACGCATCCATCGCGAAGGCCTGCTTTACATGCTGGCGGTTGCGGCGGGCATGGCGTTGTTTTTCGTTGGCGGCCAGCCGGCGCTGGCCACCGCGCCCGATCCGCCGCGAGGCAACATCGTGGCGCTGTTCTCCGGACTGGCGTTTGCGCTGTTACTGGCCGGCTTGCGCTGGCTGGGCCGGCGCCCGGAGCGCGACTCGGGTCTGGCGGCGGTTGCCATGGGCAACGCGCTCGCCTGCGTGGCCACGCTGCCGATGGCGCTTCCGCTGCGGTCGCTGTCCTTCGCCGATGGCGCGGTGATCCTGTACCTCGGAGTATTCCAGATCGGCCTGGCTTATGTTTGCGTCACGCGCGCTATGCGCCAGGTGACCGCCTTCGAGGCCAACACGGTGCTGTTGCTCGAACCGGCGCTGAATCCGGTTTGGGCCTGGATGGTACACGGCGAGCGCCCGCCGGCGATGGCCTTGACTGGCGGCGCCATCATCCTTGCCGCCACGCTGGTGCACACGTGGCACCAGCGGCGCGGCTGAAGGGCACTCTTTTCGGAAATTCGCGCGGGCCGGGCATGCCCGGCCCCTACCGGTACGTTGTAGGAGCGAGGAATGCCTCGCCCCCGAGTCGCGCGACAAAACGCTTTCGAAATTGCGAAATTGCGGGCACTTAGTCTTCCAGGATCACGTGCGCCAGTCCGTACTCGGCGGTGTGGGTCAAGGAGAGTGAGATATGGCGCACGCCGAGCTTCTCCGCGACCTGCGCCGCCACGCCATGCAGCCGCAGCGTGGGCTTTCCCGAAGGCAGGTTGGCTACCTCGAAATCCTGCCACGTTACGCCGTGGCGCCAGCCGGTGCCGATAGCTTTCATGCCGGCTTCCTTGGCCGCAAAGCGCGCCGCAAAACGTTCGAAGCGGTTGGCTTTGCGCTCCACATAGGCGATCTCCGACGGCGTGTAAACGCGCTCGACGAAGCGTGGACCAAAGCGCTCGACCAGGTGGCGCAAGCGCGGTACTTCAGCCAGATCCACTCCCGTCCCGACGATCATTTGATCTCCGCACCCGAAGTGGTCAGGGTGAGCCGGCCGTGTTTGACGCCTTTGGTGCTGATCAGCGCGTCCGCCAGCGAGCGCACCGCGCCGGCACGGCCGCGAATTACGATCACTTCCAGGCACAGGTCATGATCCAGGTGCACGTGCAGTGTGGAAAGAACCGAGCGGTGATACTCGTGCTGGATACCGGTCAGCTTCTCTCCGAGCAGGCGCGCGTGGTGGTCGTAGACCAGCGTGACCGTCCCCACCACCTGGCTTTCCGGCGACTCCCAGGACTGCTCGACCAGTTCCTCCCGGATCATGTCGCGGAACGCCTCGCTGCGGTTGGTGTAGCCGCGTCCCGCAATCAAGCGGTCGAACTTCTCAAGCAAACCGGCATCGATCGCCACTCCAATGCGGCTTAGTTCACTCATTGCTACACATCGTAGCATTTGGTCTTGCCGCACGCAGGTGGCATGATCTCCCGATGGCGCCGCCGGGGATCGGGCGTGAATCGAGTTAGGTTTGAGCCGCGCCTGAATCCCGGAAGGAGAGAGCTTGCTCAGGCCTGCTTGTTCTGCGCGGCGCGCTTGCGGTGCTCCGCCCAACGTTTCTTCTGCGCGGCTGCGATACGCGCCCGCGCCGCCGCGCTCAGCACCCGCCTGACCGCCGGCTTGGCCGGTGCAGCGGCAACGGAAGAAAGAGGAACGCGCTTTCCCTTGAGCTGGGCCTCGATGCGCCGAATCTGATCTTCGATCCTTTGCTTCTCTACCCGATAACCCACCAGGGCCATTTGCAGCGTCACTGAATCCTCTAGGCTTCTGCCTCTTGCCATAAATCTCTCCCGCACAACTATAACATATCAATTGCGAGCTTGTGTCAAGATCAGTAATGACATGGTGAGGAGGAACGCCGGAGAATATGCGGGCGCTGATTCAACGTGTAACAGAAGCTAAGGTTAGTGTAGATGAAAGTACTATTGGATCTATACGTAAGGGATTACTCGCATTTGTGGGTATTAGCCGCACCGATACGACTCTCGACGCGGACTATGTGCTCGGGAAGCTGCTCGGCCTGCGTATTTTCCCGGATGACGATGGCAAGATGAACCGCAACGTGGAAGAGGCTGGCGGGGCGCTCTTGCTGGTGTCGCAGTTCACACTCTATGGAGACTGCCGTAAGGGACGGCGCCCCAGTTTCGATAACGCCGCGCCGCCGGAACAGGCGCTTGCTCTGTATAACTACATTGTGGAGTCAGCCAGGCGTGGACCGGTCCGGGTTGAAACCGGAGTTTTCCAGGCACATATGCAAGTACACCTGATTAATGACGGCCCAGTCACCATCTGGATCGAGTCGGAACGTACAGCCATCCACGCCTGAGCCACCCACGGTAAACGCTAACCTCAAGGCCGACCGACCGAGTTAGAGGCGTCGGGCGGCAGCGGCAGCCTCTATTGCCGGTTGAGGTACTTATCGTACAGTCGAGTCTGTCTGCTGCTAAGTTCGATTTCCTGGCCGCGGATGAAGACGTGTTTGACCTGGGTCTGGATCTCCAGTGGATCGCCCGTGGTGACCATCAGATCGGCGGACTTGTCTTTCTCGAGGGAGCCAAGCTGGTCGCCGGCGCCCCAAATCTGTGCCGGGTTAATAGTAATCGCCTTGAGCGCCTCGTCCTGAGGCAACCCGAAAGCCACCGCCGTGGCGGCCTGATAGGGCAAGTTTCTCACGAACTGATTTTCAAATGTGCCGAAGGCGAACTTAATCCCGGCCTTGTAAGCTTCCGCCGGCAGCGTGAACGCCTGATCGTACGGATCGTCTTGCCCGCGCGGCAGGGCGAGGACCCTTCCCAGAATCACGGGTATGTTCTTGGCTTTGAGTTCAGCGGCGGCGCTTCCCAACTCGCGCGGCTGCATGATGACGATCTTCACGTTCTGCTTCTCGGCGAACTGAATGGCATCGTGAATCAACCGCGGCGTGGCAGCGGCTATTGCCACCGGGAGTTTGCCATCCAGCACCGGCAGCATGGCCTCGTACTTAAGATCGCGCACGAAGCCAGGCAGATTGGCGGCCTTGGCCTTCTGATAGCGGCGGGCTTCCTCGAAGAAGTCCGAAAGCTTCGTCACTTCCTGCTGGTAAGTGCGCAACATCTCAGTGAGGGTCCGCGAGCCGGTTTCGCCCGCGAGTTCTGCGATGTTCTCGGGCACCGGACCGCCGCGTCCGCCGGCCGCGGCCAGCGAGGGAAACTGAACATACATCGCCGCCGGCCCGGACACCGCCATATCTTCCCAGGTCCAACCAAAGGTGTGGATCAGGGCGGCCTGCCCGGAGATATACTGGCGCGCGCGGCCGCGGCCGCCGCCCTCACCGCCGCTGCCGGCCGGAAGGGTCATCACGGCGGTAATGCCGGCGATCCGCACCACGGCGAAGTGCTCACTGTCCGGATTCACCGAGGCCAGCGCGCGCAACTGCGGCATAAACTCGCCCAGTTCGCCGGTGTCCACGGTCTCGCGGATCAGCTCTATCTCGGAGAGCCCCAGCTCGGTGCCTGAGTCGATCATTCCCGGATAGACGCGGAGCCCCTTGCCATCCACCACACGCACGCCCTTGGGCGCGGCGACTTTCAAGCCTATCTCGGCGATTTTTCCATCCAGCACCAGAATCGACGCGGCCTTGACGGGCTCGCTCGTGACCGGGTAAACATCCGCACCGCGAATCAGCACGCTGTTGTTCGAGGCCGCGCCGGCCGCCACTGCGCAACCGATCAATACTCCCAGCAGCTTCATTGGACTGGCCCCCTGCCGCCTGCCGATTTGGGCTGGCTCTGTTTTTCCTTGTCGAGCAACTTCTGTTTCTCCAGGACCTTTGCCGGCCGTCCCTTAACGTCGTTGTCGCGGTCGAAATAGACGCGGCCGTCGATCAGCACCTTCTGCACCTTGGCGTAATCGGAGAGCGGATTCTTATCGTAGATCACCAGGTCGGCATCCTTGCCGGCCTCGATGGAGCCGACCCGGCCGTCAATGCCCAGTTGCTTAGCCGGGTTGATCGTCACCATGGCCAGCGCGTCGGTTTCGCTCAGGCCGCCGTACTTCATCGCCTTGGCTGCCTCTGTGTTCAGGTGCCGCATCAGTTCGTCGTCGTCGCTGTTCAGGCTGACCACAATTCCCTTCTTCTGCATGAGAGCGGCATTGTACGGGATCGCGTCGTAGGCTTCGATTTTGAAGGCCCACCAGTCGCTGAAGGTGGAAGCGCCGGTGCCCGACGCGGCGATCTCCTGGGCCACCTTGTAGCCTTCCAGAACGTGCTGCAGTGTGCGGATCTTGAATCCGTAATCGTCCGCCACGCGCAGCAGCATGAGGATCTCGTCCTCCCGGTAACAATGCGCGTGGACATACCGCTTGCCTTCCAGCACTTCCTTGAGCGGCTCCAGCTTCAAATCCTTGCGGGGCGGGAGGGGATGCTCGCCGCGCGCCAATTTAGCGGCGTAATCGTCCCACTCGGCCTTGTAAGCCTTGGCTTGGTTCAGCGCTTCGCGGATGGTGTCTTCCACGCCCATGCGCGTGGCGGGATAGCGGGCCGGCACGGTTGGTGTGGCGCCGCGGCCGCCCGGCGGGTTGCCGGGCCGCTTGGGATTTTCGCCCAAGGCGAACTTGATGCCGGGCAGCGCGCCTTCGAAGATCATCCCCTGGGCGTCCTGGCCCCAGCGCATTTTCAGCACGATGGTTTGCCCCCCGATAGGGTTCGCCGAGCCGTGCAGGATGTTGGCGGTGGTCACTCCGCCCGCCAGCGCGCGGTAGATGGAGATGTCTTCGGGGTTGATGACGTCCTTGATGTTCACCATCGAGGAGACCGAGACGCTGCCCTCATTCACGCTGCCGTCCACCGCAATGTGCGAGTGGCAATCGATGATACCGGGAATTACGTACTGGCCTCCCGCGTCGATGACGGTCGAGTTCTGCGGCATCATCACCTTTTCGCCCACCTCGGCGATTTTCCCGTTCTGGATCGCCACCGACCCTTGCAGCGTACCCTTGGTCACGGTCATGATGGTGGCGTTCTGGATCACGATGTTTTGGGCATACAGAGGCGCTAGCGCGGCCAGCGCCACAATCCGGAATTTTCTCATTGGCTCACTCCCGGTTCCTCGGTCGCGCCGCGCCCGCCGCCCGCGGGTGGCTCGGGTGCAGGCTTGTACTGCTTGCCGTCGACGAAGATCATTTCGATCTGCGTGTGGTCGTCGAACAGGTCGCCCTTGGTCACCACCAGGTTGGCGATCTTGCCAACCTCGATGCTGCCCAAACGGTCCGCCACGCCGTAGATTTCGGCGGGCGAGAGAGTCAGGGCGCGAATCGCGTCCGGGCGCGCCAGGCCGGCATCGATGGCCTTCTTCACCGCGCGCTGCAATTCCTTCGGCTGGTCGAGACCGTCGGTGTACAAGGCGAACGGAACCCCGGCCTTCCGGAGCAGGCCCGGCGCCGCCGGACCCTGGTCGACGTTTTCGAGCGAACGCATGGTCCGGTAGGCTTCCGGATCGGGATCGCGCGGCGCCTCGGTCCAGTGCATGCTCACCAGCACGGGCGAACCATACTTTTTGAGCAGCGGCGCAGCTTCGGGCCGGTACGCTTCCCGCATGCCATATAAGATCACTGGCTGTTGCAGTTCCGCCGCGAAGCGCAGCATGCGATCCATTTCCACCACGCGATTGGCGGGCAGCAAAATGCGTTTGGATCCGAGCACGCCCTCCAGCGCCCGGTCATAGGGCGGTCGCTCCATGCCGCGCGGCGCGTGCGCGTAAGTCTCTTTCAGCAGCTTGTAATGTTCGGCGTCCAGATAAATCTGGCGGATGTAGGCGATGTAGCCCATTAGCGCATTGGGAAAACCCGCGCCGAAGCCGCCGAACACTCCGCCGCCGCGCGAAACGGCCAGATACTGCCCCACCGCCGGAACAACCACCATTTCGCCGGCGTGCTGCACCGAAGCCAGGTCGATGATCGACCCTTGCCCGCCGAATATGGCGCGCGCGGGAAATGTCACGGTGGTGGTGAAGCCGGCGCTGCGCACGGATTCGATGCGGTGGTCGGAGGGATCGATCTCATCCGCGGCCAGAACCCAGCTTGTGGTGGCGGGACGATCCTCCGGTCCCATTGCCCGAGCCACCGGCGCGGTGGTGGTGGCCGGCGTGGCAACGGGCGCTGGGGTTGGCGTTGGCGTTTGGGTTGGCGTGGTCTGGCCGCGCCCACCGCGCCCGGCCGGCGGCGGGGCAAGACTGGGGATGCCAACCGTACTCAAGCTGTCGATCAGTCCGGGGTAAACCGTCATGCCTTCGCCGTCGATGATCCAGGCGCCGGCGGGAATTGGCGCATTCTCGCCGACCGCCTCGATCAGGCCGTTGCGCACCACCACGGTGCCTTGGTTGAGCACCGGCCCGCTCACGGTGACGATCTTGGCATTGCGAATGGCGAGCGTCCGCGGATTGTCGGCGATGGCCCAGGCGCACAGCAGCAGTAGAGCTGGAACCAATTTCCTCATAAACAAGACTGTACCCCGAATTGCGGCGGCATCGCAGGAGGTTCCAGCCGGCGGTAGACTGGATTCATGGAACGGGATGCGGCAGAGGTGCTGAGAGACGCGCTGGCCCTATCGCCTGAAGTCCGCGCCGCATTGGTCGACTCTTTGATTGGCAGTCTGGATACAGCGGTCGACGCTGCCGCGGAGGAAGCCTGGCGGGATGAGATCTACCGGCGTCTTCAACAGATCGACAGCGGAGCCGTTCATCTGATCCCCTGGGAAGACGCGCGCCGCCGTCTCCGGTCTCGGCTTGAGCGGTGAGCAGCCAAGCCGTTCGAATTCACCCTGCCGCTTTGGAGGAAGCCGAAGCCGCCACTGAGTGGTATCGGCAGCGCAGCGTGCGGGCCGCGGAGATGTTCCTTGATGAGATTGACCGGGCGATCGAGCGAATTGGAGGTCACTCCGGCGAGTTCCCTGAGTATGCATTTGGCACGCGCCGAATGGTGCTTCAGAGGTTTCCCTACCTCGTGGTTTTTCGCGAAACCGCCGCTGGCGTGGAAATAATCGCCGTCGCCCACGGACGCCGCCGCCCTGGCTACTGGCGGGATCGAGTTGAGTAATGCTGGCGCGCTTCTCAGGCGCACGGGGCCGTCCGCTATCGCACCAATCCCACCAGGCCGGCGGCGAACAGGCGATCGTCTACGCGGCCCAAGCGGCTCGCCGTGCGCGGCGCGACGAGCGGCGTATGGTGGATCGTGGTCAGGTACTCCGGGATCGCCCAGACGTCTTCCTCGGACGTCATCCAGTGAATGGAATCGAAGCGGCGTAAGTTGACCGGGCGGGAGTAATTGCGCAGAGTCTTCTCGCGCCGCAAATTGTAATAGTGCTCGAAGTAGGACATCGCCAGCTCGCGCAGGCCGCGGTATACCGGCTCGCGGTAGCGCAGCCCGGAATAATTCGATTTGGCGATGGCGCCCCAGCAGCCGTCGCGGCGGAAGATGGCCAGCACGTGATCGTCGTCCCGCACCGCTTCCAGATCCAGCAGCAGCGGCGGGTAGCCGAGCGCGCGCAACGCCGCGGCGCCAACCAGCGCCCCTTCCATGCAGTGCGCCTTGCGCTCGCGCAGCACGCGCCGCGGCGAGCCGCAGGTGGGCCCGTCCGGTTCCTTGTTATAGGCCAGTTCGTGGTCCAGAAAGTGTTGAATCTTCTCCGGTGTGCTGAGCCGGCGGAACACAGCGCGCTCGGCAGCAAGAAACGAATCGCGGGGCATCGGGCATAGGGTAACGCGGTAGGGCATGCTTTAGCTTGCCCATTTTTTTCTTGACATGCCCAAGAGTGAAGTGTATTATCACACTAGACACTTTGGAAAGTATGGAATTGCGCATCAACTTTTCGAGCGGCGTGCCCATCTACGTGCAGTTGATGGAGCAGATCAAACACGCCGTCGAGACCGGCGCCGTGCGGGCCGGCGAACAATTGCCGGCCATCCGCAAAGTCGCCGAGGATCTGGCGATGAACCCGAACACGGTGGTCCGTGCGTACCGCGAGCTGGAGCGCGACGGAATCCTGGAGGTGCGGCACGGGTCCGGCGCCTACGTTTCCGCCACGCGCACCACAGCCGCCAAGACGGCGGCGCTGGAGCGGGCGGGCGGCATTCTTTCGGAGGCGCTGGAAGAGGTGGCCGCGTTGGGACTGACGGAAGCCGAGACACGCCGCGTATTTGAAAGCGAGTTCGCGCAAGGGCGCGAGCGGGGAAGAGCGACAAGGAGGCGAACTTGAACGATCTGGTGATTCAAACGCGCGGGCTGCGCAAGAGCTACGATGGCACGCCCGCGCTGCGTGGCATTGACCTGGCCGTGCCGCGGGGCTCCATCTGCGGCTTCGTGGGCCGCAACGGAGCCGGCAAGACCACCACTCTCAAGCTGCTGCTCAATCTGCTGCGGCCGGATGCGGGCGACATTTTTCTTTTCGGCGAGCCGGTGGATTCCGAAGCTGCCGGCGTGCAGGCGCGGCGGCGCATCGGCTTCGTCACCGAAGAAAAACAACTGTACCCTTTCATGACGGTGGGCCAGACCATCCGCTTCACGCGGCCGTTTTTCCCCGGCTGGCGCAGGGACCTGGAAGCCAGGTATCTCGATATCTTCCAACTTCCCGAGAACAAGCCCGTCCCTAAGCTCTCCAAAGGCATGCGCACGCAGCTCATGCTGCTGCTGGCCATGGCACGCGGCGCGGAGCTGCTGATCCTGGACGAGCCGACCGATGGCCTGGACCCGGCTGTCACCGAAGAGGTGTTGCAAGCGCTGGCGGGTCTCGCGGCGGCGGAGGGGACGAGTATCCTGTTCTCCTCTCACCAACTCGCCGAAGTCGAACAGATCGCAGACCGCGTCTGCCTGATCGACCGCGGCCAGATCGTCATCGATGGCGCGCTCGACGATTTGAAGACCGAGTACCGCAGAATCCTGTTGGTGTTCTCGGGCGATGCGCCGGCCGCGGTCGCGTCGCTCGAGGGTGTCGACCATGTCCGCACGCGCGGGCGCACGGCTTCGCTATTGGCTCACGGCGATATCGACGCCACTTTGAACCGTGCGCGAGAGTTGCAGCCGGAATCGGTGGAAGTCCATCCGGTGACGTTGAAAGAATTGTTTCTGGATCACGTAAAGGAGGCATGATGCTCTGGTGGAAAGCTTGGATGGAGACGCGATGGCGTCTTGTGTTTGTGCTGGCGTGCGTCGCGTTTTTGTGGGCCGAGGGGCCGCTGTTCGGCGTACCGCTGGCCAAACTCAAGTTGGTTTTCCTCTTCCAGTACGCCTTGGTGTGGGCTTTCGCGGCCACCATGTTGGCGGGTGCGGGCTTGAACAGCCAGACCACTTGGGGAATGTCCGCCGGCTACCACGGCTCCATGCTATTCACGCTGTCGCTGCCTGTGGCGCGGCGCAGGCTATTCGCCGTGCGCGCCGCTGCCGGCGCGGTGGAAACGTGCGCTTTAATTGTCGTGAGCGCCGTTCCGCTGGTCCGCTTTTTCGGCCTGAGTTGGTCCACGGCATCGCTGTATGTGGCCGGGGCATGTGTCTGTTCGATGGCCGCCTACGCGATCTCCGCGCTGTTCGCCTGCGTGACCGGCGAGATGTGGCAGCTCTACGGTTCATGGGGCGCGCTGGGAGCTTTGGGCCTATCCATGCGCTACGCGCCGCTGGCCAGATTCAATCCGTTGCGCGGATTTTTGCTTTCCGCGTACACCACGGCGGTCCATCCCCATGTCACCGCGGCCTCGCTCCCGGTGCCATTGGTGCGCGAGCCCTTGCAGTCCGCATTCGCATCCGCCCCTTGGATTGACGCGTGGCTCGGGTCGGCGCTGCTGGCGGTCCTTTGCTGCTTCGCCGCCGTGCGGATTCTGGACCGGAAAGAATACTGACCGCTCGTGCGCCAGCTTGCAGCTCAGTGGGTGAACGCGTAGGTGAGGTAATTCACGCCGATGCGGATGCCGAGCTCGGAAAAGCGGGCGGGGTAGGTGGGCTCGTCGGCGTTTTCCCAGGAGTCGCCCAGGTCCATGTTGTGACAGATGACCACGAACAGGCGCCCCTTGTCGTCGTAGATGCCGCGCCAGCGGGGCGTATCGCCGCCGGATCCCCAGCGCGGGTTGGTGGGGCACTTTTCGCAAACGCTGTGGGTTTGCGTGTACTGCATCCCGGCGACCTGGTAGCGATGGTCCAGGTCGAAGACGGTGTGAAAGATGGGGTCGTCGTCGGGGATGTCGACGATCGGCCGGTCCGGCAGCACCTTCTTCATGCTGTGGACGAACACGTTCCATTCCACCGTCCCGTGGAAATCGTCGCACATGAAGAAACCGCCGCGCGCCAGAAACTCGCGGAACTTGGCGATCTGCTGATCGGTGAGTTCCCAGTGCCCCACTTCCACGGAGTACAGCCAGGGGTAATTGAAAACGTCGTCGTCTTCCTCGAGATTGATCGGCTGCTCCACCGATTTGGCGTCGATGCGCGTCAGCCGGCGGATGGCCAGCGCCAGATGGCGGTCCGAGCGCGGATAGTCGATGGTCCAGTTGGTGTTGCCCTGATGCCAGTCGAAGCCGCGCTTGAATTCGGATTGCCAGTCGATGTAGCCGTGCCAGGTGGGATACATCAGGCGCGCGAAGGTCCATTCGCCGGGCACCAGATAATCCTTGGGGATGGGAAAGTTGTTGTACTCCCAGGCGGGGTATTCGCGAAACGGCCGTTGCGCGAACACGGCGCAGGCTAGAAACCCCACTCCCGCCGCACCCGCCAGCATCGCTCGGCCCCGCATGAATCTATCCGTAGTATCGCACTGGGGGGTGGGGGGACGGTGGTAACGCCGGCGGTCTTTGCCGCCGGTGCATTGTGCTTGGTACGCGCGCGAGCGCGGACGCTCTCCGGCGCGCCTCCAGGTCGCTCCCGGAAGAAACACCGGCGACGAGATCGCCGGCGTTACCATCACAGCGGCCCCACGGGGTGAGGGCGGCTTTACCCTTCGAGGAACATTTCGCCGCAGACTGCGTCCCAGTCGGCGGCGGGATAAGCGGCGGCGATGTCGGAGACTGGAGCGCCGCCATCGGCCAGCGCAGGAGTTGCGCCTTCGGCGGTGAGCGCCAGTTGCAGGCGCTCCATTTCGCGCTGGATCCAGGGTTTGATTTCAGCGCCGCGCAGCAGGTGCTGGAACGCTTGCACGTTCTTGCTGTCCGGCTTGATTCGCAGGTACCAGCCGCGCTCGACGCTCCCGGTTTCCACCACTTTGCCATCCACCGGGCACATCACGCGTACTTTGGCGTTGCGGCGGCGCACCTGAAACGCAGCGCCGTTCGCGTGGACGCGGCGGCCGGGCTTCGGCAACCGCAGCGCATCCGGCCGGCCGAGCAGGCGCGTGCCCAGTTCGTCCAGCCCCACCAGCACGGTTCCATCCCGATCCAGCCGCGCCCAGGTATGGCCCCGATGGTAGAAGCGGTCCAGCGGAAACGTCATGCCGCAGACCTCTTCCTGCGGCTCTTCCACCCGCGGCAGCGGGTTCCGCTCGAGCAGCCGGGCGTGTGTTTCGCATCCGCCGCAGCAGAACGCGCGCTGGCATTTCCGGTCGAGGAACTCACCGGTCAGGACGTGGCGGCACACCCGGTCGCTGCATGGCAGGCTTTCAAAATCGGAATGCCAGCGGATCGCTTCCGCCTGGCCCGAGCGCAACGCGCTCCGCGAGTGGATGGCTGCCCAGGCCACCGTCGTCGCCACCACCGCCAGCACGGCGTAGAAAGCGCCCAGAAAGATGATGTGACCGGCGTTCCAGTCGAACCCATAGTTCCACGGCAACACGGTTCTAATACCTCCCGGCCAGCGCGGGTTCTGCTTCTTCCTGCGCCGCCGCTTCGAGTCTGAGTTCGCGCTCTTCCGGGAACAGGTTGAAGTAGCGGAACGAAAATGAATACACCAAAACTCCATACGCCACCACCGCCAGGAAGGTCCCGATTTCCTGCCAGCTTGGAAAGTAAGAAAGGAAAGAATCGAACGACAGCGTAGGCAGCGCCAGCGTCTGCACCGTCATCACGAAACGGTTGAGCGCCACGCCGCAGCACGCCATGGCCGCCGCCGTCACCAGCCAGCCTGTATGTGCGCGCAGGCGCGGCGTCAGCATCACCAGCGCGGGCAGTAAGCCGAAGACGACGATTTCGGCGATCAGAATCCAGGTGCCGAACGGCTTCCAACTGTAGTACTGCCAGGCCTGGAAACCGGTCCCGGGCGAAGTGCGGTTGATCCAGATCAGCGTATCCACCGCCTTGGCTAGCACGTACACGGCCAGCAGCAGCCCCGAGATGCTTGCCAGCCGCCGGAACACGTCGGGCCGCACCAGTCGCTTGCGCGAAAGCTTCTCAACCAGCCAGGTAGTCAGCAGGATGAAGCTCGGCCCCACCGCCGCCGCCGAAAGAATGAACAGGAAGAAAGTGGAGGGCCATACCGCGAGCCCCTCGCGGAACGCGAACGGACGGCCGCGCAGCACGCCATACAAGCCGCCCAGCGAGCCCTGATGAAAGAACGAAAGGAACGTGCCCACACCGGCCAGCACGTAAGTCACCTTGTGCAATTCGTACTCGAACACCAGGAACGACGGCACCTCGTGCAGCTTGCGGTTGCGCAGCACGATGGGCAGGTACTCGATCAGCAGCACGGTCAGGTAGCAACTGATGCAGAAGGTGACTTCCGTCAGCATGGAGTGCACGTTGGGGTACCAGAAGGTGAACCACGACCGCAGCGGCTGGCCGACATCCACCGCCAGCGCGGCCATCGCACCGCTGTAGCACACCAATCCAATGACTACCGCGCTGTTGATCACCGAGCGCAGCTCTTCGACCTTCAAAATGTAGAGCAGGAACCCGGTGAAGAACGCGCCCGCGCCGAGCGCGATCACTGTCAGGTCGAGGAAGATCCAGAGACCGAAGACGAAGCGGTTGTCCATGTTGGTCTGGTTCAACCCCTTCACCAGACACAATCCGGCGCAGTACAACCCGAACCCCAACAGGGCGACCCAAGGGAGAATCCAAAGCAGGAATCGTCCGGTGGAGGAGCGCCGCAGACCGCGCGTGATGAATTCCTTATCCACGAAGACCATCCTTTCCTTCGGGCCGCGGAGCACTGGCAATTTCGCGCACCCAGTCGCGCCGGGAGCGGTAATGGATCTTCGGCTCGGTGCCGATTTTCTCGAGCAGGCGGAAGCTTTCCGGGCGTGCGGCGTCTTGCGCGACTTCGGTCGACGAATCGGCGAGATCGCCGAAGCGCAACGCGCCGGTGGGGCAGGCTTCCACGCAAGCCGGAACGTAATCGGCCGCATCGATTTCGCGTTGTCCTGCGGCCGCCGCCTTCTGCTGCGCGGCGTGCCAGCGGCCGTGGCAGAAATTGCATTTCTCGACCACGCCCCGCATGCGCGGCGCCACGTCTGGGTTGAGCGTTTTCTCCATGCCGGCCGGCCATTTCGGGTCCCACCAATTGAAATACCGCGCGTGATACGGGCACGCCACCATGCAATAGCGGCAGCCCAGGCAGCGTTCCGGCATCTGGCCCACAATGCCGGTTTGCGGATCCACATCCACCGCCTGCTGTGGGCAGACGTGCACGCACGGCGTGTCGTGCCCGCACTGCTGGCAGAGCACCGGAACGAACGCGGTGCGCCGTTCCGGATACGCCAGGTGGTTATCCACTTTGTAAACGCGAATCCAGGTGACGCCCCGCCGATCGTTGGCGGCTTCCGGCGCCGGCGGAATATTGTTTTCGACGGCGCAGGCCATCATGCAGGCGCCGCAGCCGTTGCACTTGTCGATATCGATCGACATGCCGTAACGGGCCACTCGATTTTGCGCCGTCATGCTCGCACCACCCGCGCGCGCTGGCTCGCGCCGCACAGATCGGCCATCCGCGGCCCGCCCGCCACTTCCACCACGCCGGCCGGCACGCCGGCATCTACAGTCGCCACCACGCTCAACCGGCCGCAGGCCGTTTCGAGCACGCAACGGCCGCCACTCTCGATACCGTTAGAGCGGGCATCGGCGGGTGAAATCACCACCCGATTGGCGGTCATTCGCAGGTTCGACTCGCGTTCCAGTTTCGACATCAGCGGCGATTCGAGACCGCCGCGCCTCACCTCCGCCGCCACCACCATCAGCGGCAGATCGTCATGCGGAGTAGGGCTGGTCACCGACCTGCCAAGCCCGTGCGGCGCCGCTTTCTTGCCGGTCGAGTCCATCCAGCACCCGCCCTGGTTGAGAGTTTTCCAGAAATCGTCCGCGGTTACTTCTTTCATCGGCGTCGATTTCCCGTCCGCATAGCTAAGCAGCATCCCGCGGCCGGTTTTGTGGATGGCGTCCGCCCGCTCGCGCAGCGGATCGGTTTGCGGCAGCCCGGCGATGCGCGCCACCAACCCGCCCGGATTCACCACTGGAACTACCGCCGCAATCAGCGGCGCGGCAATCCGAAAAACCGCGGCTACTGTGTCAATGGCCGGTCCAATGTCTTCGGCCGCTTCCGGATACACCGGCGCAGGCAGCACGTACTGGGCGTGCCGCGCGTAGCCTTCGCTCGACGAACTGAACACGACCACCACGGCATCCGCAGCCAGCTTCGGTTGAATGTCCTGCCACGGCACGTACCCGCCGGGCAACGATTCGTCGATCAGCAGTAAGCGGATGGCCCGATCCGGCGCCGCGGCCATTTCGTTTACCGGCGCAGCCTTCTTCCACGCCTCCGGTATCGGCGCTTCGCGCCGCGCCACCACCGTGCGGCCCAGCGCGTGAAGTCTCGCGTTCCAGTTCATCAGCGGAGAGGCAGGATCCTCGGCCAGCACCACCGCCGGCCCGCTCGCGATGGCTTCCTTCACCGCGCCGATGGCTTCCTCTTTCACGCCGGTCACGCGCGCGGCTTCCGCAATCGTGGTCTCACCTGCGAGGGCCGCCGCCATTGCCGTTTCGGTGCCCGGCCGGATGGGCAGCCACACATCGGCCAGGGCCGCAGTCCGCGTTTCCACCGGCTCGATCTGCACCAGCCGGAAGTTGGCGCGCGCGGCGAACACGTTGCCCGGCGTGCCCCAACCATCGGAAAGCGGAGCGCCAAAGCTCACCACGGTTTGGGCCTCGGTGAGGTCGATTGAATAAGCGGGCTGGCGCGGCGCCAGGTAAATGCCGTCATCGATGGCGGCCATGGCGCGGCGATAGGTCCAGGACACCGTGCGGCCGGGGCGCAAATCGAGCACCGCGATGCGCTCGCCGGCGCCGCGCTGCGAAATCGCGCGCGACACCGCCGCCAGGGCTTCCTTCACCGGCCCTTGCCGCACGCGCGCCGGATGATAAGGCAGATGATGCCCCGCGATGCCCCACGGGCAAAGCGCGCCGTGGCTGATGGGGTGAGGTTTCACGCCCGCGAGCGACACCGGCTGGCCGTTGACGCATCGCGCGCGCACGGCGCATCCGGCCGGGCACAGCGTGCAGTGGGTGAAGCGGGCGCGAATCTCGCCGCGCGCCGGCCGCGGAATCCCCGGCCAGTTCTCGCTCCACAGCGCGGTATCGGTGATCAGCCGCCAGGGCGCCGGCGTCAGCAGCGCTCCGGCCGCTCCGCCACCCGCGAATTTCAGGAGATTACGGCGGGTCGTGGTCATTTGTGGCAGGCTCATTTATGACACCCCAGGCAACTGTATTCCAGCCCCTGCCGGCGGTGGCAGTTCACGCAATCGTCCATCTTCATTCCGCCTTCGGTCCGCAACGCGATCCGGCTCACCGGCCGCCCCCAGATGTCGCGCGAGTAGCCGCTGATCGGGTCCTGCTGGTATGGCCGCAGCGCGCCAGTGCCGCCTTCATTGCCGTGGCACTGCTCGCATTTCACGTGCCCGAGCTTGACGTGCGCGATATGCGAAAAGTAGACATTTTCCGGTTGACGCGCGTAGCTCAGCCATTGCGGCTCGCGGCTGGGCGTCACATATTGATCGATGAAATTCTTTTCTTCCGCCGTGGTGCCCATGGCGGCGGCATGACAACCCGAGCACTTATCCAGCGTGGGGATGCCGGCATAGGTTCCGTCGTCGCGGAAGGAGTGGCAATCCTCGCACTTGGCGCCGGCCTTTTCAGCGTGAACCTTGTGGCTGAAATTGACCGGCTGCGGCCGGGTTTGATACAGGATGCGCGGGAATGCCAGCCAGCCGCCTGCCAGCGCCAGCAGCATTCCCGACGCAAACGCGATTTTGCCGCCGATCATTCAGCGATCCTCTTCCCGCTCGCGAACGGCGAGAAAAACTCGTGAAACAGGGCCGGCCTGGATTCGCGATCCAGGCAGTTCAACACGCCCACGGCGAACAGCCCGCCGTCGGCGGCCATTCCGGAGCCGCGCTGAACGGCTTCGTGGATGCGGCTCACGTCGCGCTCCATCCACGCTCTGGCCGACGCGGCTTGCATCAGGTTGTCGGTGGTGCCTTCGACCAGGCTCCCCTCGAACAGCCATCCCGCCGTGTAGGGTTCGGAATTGAGGCGGCCCGGGTTGGCGCGCAGGTACAGGTTGCAGCCAGTCAGCAGCATGGGATTGGGGAACACCACTTCCCAATCGACTCCGCCCGCCGTCAGGATCGCCGCCGGCCGGTGCAGCCCCTGCTGCCACACATATTGGATGCGTTCCACGTTGCCGATTGCGCGGCTCAGAAAGGCGTCGATGCCGGCGTGGCATTGGCCGCCCTCGCCCACTTCCAGCCACAGATGGTTGGCCGCGTAACGCAACTCGGCCGGCATGGCGATTCCGTCCACTTCGCCGCCGGCGGCCACCGGGTGCGCCATCGAACCGTACAGTTCGCAGTAACGGTGACTGTCGTTGCCGCAGCGGGAAAGCAGCGATTCGCTGAACGGCACCAGCTTCGCCACCGGCGCTGCCGCGCAGTATTGCATCAGCGACTCGCCCAGGCACGGGCAGGGCCCGTCCGCGGGTCCTTCCATGGTGTGCGATTGATACACCCGGCAAGTGAAGTAGGCGCCCGAGGAACATTTTTCCTCTGCGCGCCCGCCAGGCGGCGCCACGCTCAGCGGAATCAGCTTCCGCACGCTCGAGGCGTGGCAGAATTTGACCTGAGCTTCTCTAAGGAAGGGGCAGGTCATGGCGGCTACCGCTCTTTTTCTTTCCCGGGTTCTTTTTCCGTGGCCGGCTCGCCGCCGTCCGCCATGGTCAACCCGAGTTGCGGGAAGTGGAATGCATGGCCGTCGCCATATGAGGCAGCCAGGTCGGACACCTCATGATCGAGGGTCGAAAACGCCGCCTTCTTTTTCCGTTTGGCAGCCAGTTCCTGCGCCACGCCGAAGGCAACCGCGATGCAGCAAATCAACGTCACCACTCCTAACCCGATGTTGGTAATGGTGAGCCAGTAAGTAGATGGATCGCTCAAGATACTTCTCCCTTCGTTACAAATCAGTTGCACGAGAGGGGCCGTATTGAAGGGAAATGGGTTAGGCTGGATGGAGGGCCTGTTTATGGCGGATTTTCAGACATTAAAATCCGATATTCCAACACGCGGCGGACAAGCTAAAGCGTGTCCTACCACGGCGCTGGTAGGGCTTGCTTCAGCTTGCCGGTTTGCGGTATTCGCGCAAAATCACCACGCCCATCGCCACCGCGCAGGCCAGCATCGCGACGCGCACATAGACGGCGGCGGGGATGCCCGCATCGCCCAGAATCTGCCGCGCCAGGCCGAACCCGGCGCTGGTGGTGCAGAGCCAGAAATAGATTCGCTCGATGGCGTTGCCGCTGACCGCGGCCAGCACCAGCAGCGCTGTGGTGACGGCAACGTAGACCCCGGCGATGATCCACCCCGATGCGGGCGAACCGGCGTGCAGCGGCCGCACCAACAGCGTCCCCGTGTACACCGCCAGCAGCAGAAATGCCACCGTATGCACCAGAGCGATGATGACCCGCTTGCGGTTGCTGAGGATGACGTAGCGGCGCATGAATGCGAAGATCCAGCATAGCGGACGGAGCCGGGCCGGGCATGCCCGGCCCCTACAGGTCCGCTGTAGGGGCGAGGAGTTGGCAGGTCGGGGACCTGCCCCACCCTGTCGCAAAATCCTACACGCCCGCGGTCCCCTCTAGCCCTAGGAGGACCCCGTTCAGGCCCTGATTTCGGCAATTCAGGTCTGTTTGATTGAAACTTCCGGTTCCCGGCATCACACTGTATAGAATGGGGATCAATCTCGGGCTGGATATTGGGGCCATCAGCCTAAAGCTCGCTGCGCTGGGTAAAACCGCCGACCGGGGAATCCTGGAAAGCCTGTGCGCCGCGCGACCGGAGTTCCGTATGACGGAGTTCGGCGGGCGCCCGCTGGTGCTGTCCGATTACCGCCGCATCTCGGGCAGTCCTATCCAATCCACTTACGACCTGCTGGACGAGTTCTACGAGACCGTGCCCGAAGTGCGCGTGGAGGGCATACGCGTCACCGGTTCGGGCAGCCGCACCATCGCCAAAGTGCTCGGCCTGTTTTTCGAAAACGAATTTAAGGCCATCGCGCGCATGATGGCGGCCTTTTTCCCGCAGGTCCGCACGGTGTTTGAGATCGGCGGCGAAAGCTCGAAGTACATACGCCTCGATGCGACCGGCATCCAGGATTACGATCGCTCCGGCGAATGCGCGGCCGGCACGGGTTCTTTCCTCGACCAGCAGGCGCTGCGCATGCAGTACTCGGTGGAAGAAGTGGGCGATCTCGTGTGCGGCGCCTGCTCCAGCGCGCGGATCGCCGGCCGCTGCTCGGTGTTCGCCAAGAGCGACATGATCCACGCCCAGCAGAAGGGCTACCAGCCGGCCGAAATCCTGCGCGGGCTGTGCGACGCGGTGGCGCGCAATTTCAAGAGCTCCATCGTCAAGGGCCGGAAAGTGGAAGCGCCGGTGGCGCTGATCGGCGCGGTTTCGCAAAACGCCGGCGTGACCAGGGCGCTGGCGGAAGCCTTCAACCTGCGCCCGGAAGAGCTCCTCATCCCCGAACAGTACGCGTGGTGCGGCGCCATCGGCACGGCCATTCTCGAGGCCGAAGAGACGCGCAAGCGCTCGATTCTCGAAATTCACCGCCTGCGCCAGCACGATTCCGAAGTCCCGGTGCAGGATTCGCGGCCGCTTTCGACCGAAAACGTGATCCAGTTGCGCGACCGCGTGGGCGTGTACACGCCGCCGCCCGATGGCCGGCATATCCCGGCGTACCTGGGTCTCGATATCGGCTCGGTTTCCACCAACGTGGTGGCAATCGACGAATCCGGCACCGTGATTCACGACGTTTATCTGCGCACGGCCGGCCGGCCGATCGAGGCCGTGCAACAAGGCCTGAGCGAAGTGGAACGGCTGTGGGGCGACCGGCTGGAGATTCGCGGCGTGGGCACCACCGGCTCGGGGCGCGAATTGATCGCCGAATTCGTGGGCGCCGATTCCGTAAACGACGAAATCACCGCGCACAAAACCGGCGCCATCCACATATCAAGCACCTTGGGCGGGGAGCCGGTGGATACGATTTTCGAAATCGGCGGCCAGGATTCCAAGTTCATCTCGATCGAACACGGCGTGGTGGTGGATTTCGCGATGAATGAGGCTTGCGCGGCGGGAACGGGGTCATTCCTGGAAGAGCAGGCCGAGAAACTGGGCGTCAGCATCAAGGGCGAATTCGCGAAGCTGGCGCTCAGCTCCGCCAGCCCCACACGGCTGGGCGAGCGGTGCACGGTCTTCATGGAGCGCGACGTCACCGGCTGGCTGCACAAGGGCGAAACGGTTCCCAACCTGGTGGCGGGACTATCATTTTCGATCGCGCTCAATTACCTGAACCGCGTGGTGCGCGGGCGCAAGATCGGCAAGGTGATTTACTTCCAGGGTGGGACGGCGTACAACGACGCGGTGACGGCGGCCTTCGCCAGCGTGCTCGAAAAGAAGATCACCGTACCGCCGTACAACGGCGTGATGGGCGCCATCGGGATGGCTCTGATTGCGCGCCAGTGGCACCAGGCCACCGGCGCACAGACCCGCTTCCGCGGCTATGACCTCCAGAAGCTGGAGCTTTCCAGCCGCGACTTCGTTTGCAAGGCTTGCTCCAACCTGTGCGACATGAAGGAATTCGTCATTGAAGGGCAGAAGAGCTACTGGGGCGACAAGTGCTCCGACAAGTTCCGCAAGCCTTCCGTCACTGGCCGCAAGCCGGTGATCGAAGACCTGTTCGCTTACCGCGACCAACTGCTCGAGGCGCTGCCCAACGCGGCGGAGGGCAAGTTCCGGGTGGGCCTGCCGCGGGCCATGGCGATGCTCGAACACCTGCCGTTCTGGCGGCGCTATTTTGCGGAGCTGGGTATCCCCACGGTGCTCTCGCCCGTCACCGACCCGCGCATTTCGGCCAACGGAATCGAAATGGCGGTGGCGCAGCCCTGTTACCCGGTGCAGGTGGCGCACGGCCACGTGCAGGCGCTGATCAACCAGGGCGTCGATTACATCCTGCTGCCCAACCTGGTGGATGCCGATTCCGGCGACAACCCCGGCGCCGCGCATTACTGCCCGTGGAGCCAGACGCTGCCCTGGGTGCTGCGCGCGGTGCCGGCGCTCGAGCCGCACGCGAGCCGCTTCCTGATTCCGACGCTGCACTTCCAGCTCGGGCCGGCGCAGATCAAGAAGGCGCTGGCGGAAACGATGCGCCGCATCGGCGTCAAGCGCCGCTTGAGCGACCGTGCGGTGGACGCCGCCTTCGCCGAACAGCGCGATTTCCAGGACAAGCTGATCGAAGCCGGCCGCCGCGCCATCTCGACGTTGGATGAGACCGGCGAACCGGGCCTGGTGCTAGCCGGACGCGGGTACAACATCTATGACCGCGGCGTGAACTGCGACATCCCGCGCAAACTGCGCCACCGTTACGGCGCCAACGTGATTCCGCTCGATTTCCTGGTGACCGGCCGCGAATCGATGGCCGGCCTAGGCTCGAACATGTTCTGGATCTCCGGCCGCAAGATACTGGAAGCCGCGCGCCAGGCCGCCGCGCGTCCCAATCTGCACATGGTCTACATCACCAACTTCAAGTGCGGGCCCGATTCCTACATCAAACACTTCGCCCGCCAGGCCGCCGGCGCGCCGCTGCTGATCCTCCAGTTCGACGGCCACGGCAATGACGCGGGCTACATGACGCGCTGCGAAGCTTACCTCGACAGCAAAGGAATTCTGCGATGCTACCAGTCCTCGACGATGCCCGCGCCGCCGGAAGCCACAGCGGCGCAGCCGGCGATTCAGTAAGCGGTAAGCGCATCTACATTCCGCCCATGGCCGCCGGCAGCGCGCGCGCCTTTGCCGCCGCCTTCCGCGCCATCGGTCTGGACGCCGAGCCCACGCCGCCCTCGGACCATCGCACACGCGAGCTGGGCGCGCGCTACACATCCGGCGACGAATGCTATCCCGCCAAAGTCACCGTCGGCGATTTCATGAAGCTGCTGGAAGACTCGGGCGCCGACCCCGCGCGCATCGCCTTCTTCATGCCCACCGCCGAAGGCCCCTGCCGTTTCGGCCAGTATGCTCCTTACCTGCGCCACGTGCTAGATGCGAACGGCTACCAGGCGGTGCAGATTCTCTCTCCCAGCAGCGGGAATTCCTACGACGGGCTGGGCGATCTGGCCAAGCCGTTCCTGCGCAGCGGCTGGCGGGCGTTGCTGTGCGCCGACCTGCTGGAAAAGCTGCTGCTGATGCGGCGGCCCTATGAGCAGGTGCGCGGCGACGCGGAAGCGGCTTACGATGAGAGCCTGGCGGACCTGTGCCACACCATAGAAACCACCACGGTCGAACCCGGCGAGCAACTGGCCGCGCTTGAACAATCGATGCTCCGGACTCGAGGCCGCTTCCGCAAGCTCGATACCCGCCGCGACCGCGAACAGCCGCTGATTGGCATCGTCGGCGAGATTTTTTGCCGCCTCAATACGTTTTCCAACGAGAACCTGATCGGCTCGCTCGAACAATACGGCGCCGAAGCCTGGCTCTCCGATATTGTCGAATGGGTCTGGTACACCAATTCCGAGGTGTTCCGCAAGCTCAAGCTGGAAAATCGCATCTGGAGCCTGGAAGCGCTTGGCTCGTGGGTCCGCCAGCGCGTGCAGAAGCACGATGAGAACCGCCTGGTGGAAGTCTTCCGCGAGGATTTCGCCGGCCGCGAAGAGCCCGATATCTACGAGGTTCTGGAATGCGCCCGGCCCTACCTGCCGCGTGAAGGCGCTTTCGGCGAAATGGTGCTCAACGTCGGCAAGGCCGTCTACCTGGCGAAGAAAGGCGCGGCCGGCATCATCGATATCAGCCCCTTCACCTGCATGAACGGCATCGTCTGCGAAGCCATCTATCCCCAATTGAGCCGCGACCTGGGCGGCATTCCCATTCGCAATTTCTACTTCGACGGCACCCAATCCGACCTGGACCGGGATTTAGGCGTTTACATGGAGCTGGCGAGGAGCTATCGGAAGAGAAGCCGGCTGTCCGTCTGAGGTAGGTTCTTGCTCCCGCCTGTTTCCGCATCGGGTGAAAGCACGCAGCAGGCTGGGGGGCAGGTGCTCTTTCCCGCCCGGGCCAAGTGCGGTGACCGCAGCCTCGGGCGTTTCCTCTCAACGAGTTGAGTCTTGTCCTCGTGGCTGCTCCCAAACGGTTGTAATGTTGCAACTCAGTTTAATAAGTATTGCAATACAGTTAAAAAGGGAGCTTAATATGGCTGTGCCGTTCATGGTGGTGGCAATCGCGGCGGGCCTCGGCAGCATCGTGGTCTGGTACCTTAGCGGCACCTGGTGGAAATACAGAGGCCCGCGGGTGATAACCTGCCCGGAGAACCATCGTCCCGCCGGCGTAACGGTGGATGCGCTCCATGTAATCGCCACAGGGCTGGGAAAACCGCCGGAATTGCGGCTGGATTCCTGTTCCCGCTGGCCGGAGAAGGCCGGCTGCGGCCAGGAGTGCCTACGCCAGATCGAAGCTTCGCCGCATAGCTGCCTGGTTCGCAATATCTTATTGGACTGGTATGCCGACAAGGACTGCCATTCCTGCGGCATGTTGATCGGCGTGTTTTCGCTGGCCGGCGCCAAACCCGCCGTGCTCCGCGCCGACGGAGTGTCCGTGGAATGGAGCGAGATTCCGGCGGAGCAGTTGCAAGA
>Ga0208820_1000372_pt1 | contig 35980 bp, 30 predicted proteins | sample June2015DPH_16_5_FD_184713 | JGI IMG/M metagenome (GOLD analysis project Ga0208820, IMG submission 184713) | Peatland microbial communities from SPRUCE experiment site at the Marcell Experimental Forest, Minnesota, USA - June2015DPH_16_40... | ecosystem: Environmental > Terrestrial > Soil >...
AACGCGCTCCCCGTGCTCGCCGAGTTGCGCGAATCGAGCGGCGTCCTCGGATACTTTACCGGGCTCACGTTCTCGAAATTCGGCATGAAAGTCCTGGGCAGCTCTTTTCCCGGCTGGACGACTCCTTATATCGGCTTCAATCTCAACCCCGGCGTCCCGCGCCGTGCCGCGCTTGAAGCCCTCGAAAAGTTTGCCTGGGACGATCTCAAGTGCCTGCATCTCGAAGTCTCCGATCCATACTTCACCTTCGAAGACGGCGAGAACGCGGGATTCAAAACCGAATACTACGCTTCCTACCGCACCGACCTGACCCGCCCGGAAGAAGATTTATTCAACGGCATGGAAAGCGCCTGCCGCCGCTGCATTCGCAAGGCGGATAAGAGCGGCCTAAAGATCGAAGAGGCGCACGACCTAGACTTCGCCGACGAATATTACGAGCAACTCAAGGACGTCTTTGCCAAGCAATCCCTCGTTCCCACCTATTCGGTCGAGCGCGTCCGCGCCTTGGTTCGCAACGTTGAGCCGGGGGGCAATGTCTTGCTGATTCGAGCGCGCGATCCGGAGAGGAAGTGCATCGCCACCGGAATCTATCCCGGCTTCAACCAGATCGCCGAGTTCTGGGGCAACGCCAGCTTCCGTTCCCATCAGAGCCTGCGCCCCAACGAAGCCTGCCACTGGTACGCCATGCGCTACTGGAAAAATCGCGGCGCCACCATTTTCGATTGGGGCGGCGAAGGCACGTACAAAGAAAAATATGGATGCACGCCGCATCGCGTGCCCTGGTTCACTAAGTCTCGTTATCAGATTGTGGGCAAGCTGCGCAACGAGGCTCGCACCATGTTTGCGCGCAAGCAAAAATTTCTCGGATGGCTGCAAGGCAACCGCTCCGCCGCCGACCGCAGCCCGGCCGAAGAATAACCGAGGGGAAGCAGCAATGGCGTTACTCATTCGCCGGGCATTCCGGCATCTATCGCGGGTTCACGACGTGCTGTTTCGCCGCACGCTGCTGGAGCGGGAAATCACCATTTTCGACGACGACGTTTTTCTCACGTCCTATCCGCGTTCCGGCAACACCTGGACGCGCTTCCTCGTCGGCAATTTCGTCAATCCAAATGAGCCCGTCACCTTCCTCAACGTGGAGCGCCTGGTTCCTGACATGTACAAGACCGCCGACTGGGTCCTGCGCCGCCGTCCCCGCCCGCGCGTGCTCAAAAGTCACGAGTGCTTCGACGCTCGCTACCGGCGTGTCATCTACATTGTGCGCGACCCGCGCGATGTGGCCATTTCCAACTATCACTGGGAGATGAAGCTGCGTTCGATTTCCGAAGACTGCCCCATTGAAGAATTCGTGCCCCGCTGGATGGACGGCAACTTCTGGCGCCGTATCGGTTCCTGGGCCGACCACGTCAACAGTTGGCTGGCGACGCGCCAGGGACACGAGAGCTTCCTCCTCATGCGCTATGAAGATCTACAGGCGAATCAGCAGCACGAGTTAGCACGCGTAGCCCGTTTCATGGGTCTCAATCCCGACCCGGATCGCATCAACCGTGCCATCGAACTTAGTTCCGCCGCCAACATGCGCAAAATGGAAGAGACGCAGGGCAAGAAATGGGTAGCCACATTCCACACCCGCTCCGATAAGCCCTTCGTTCGCAAAGCCTCGTCCGGCGGATGGCGAGCCGTCCTTCCTGGAAAGACCGTTACGTACATGGAAGCCCACTGGGGCCCAATCATGAAACAGCTCGGCTACAAGCTCTCCACCGAAACGGAAAACGCAGTTCCCGAAATAACCCACGCGACCCAGTGAAGGCGGGTTTGTGGTTGAGAATTGAGAACTGAAAGCTGAGAGCTGACAGCCGCTCTAGAAATTCCCCGGCAGCCCATCTCCATCCGCGCGCGTCACGTGCATTCGCGGACGCACTTCCTCAAACGGAGCCAGCAGTTGCGTCAGTTTCTTCGAAGCGGCAAAAATAAAATTTGACGGTCCCGGCAGATAGCCCGCAGCCTTGAACGCCTCGCCCCATGCCTGGTGACTCTGATTGCTGAGGATAAGGTCGAAGCCCTGCTGCTCGAGCGTCTGAGTGGCGCATCGCACCACCGAAAATAATTCTCCCGGAAGCGCGAAGCAATCGACGACCGACCCAACGCGCATGCTGCCGTATTTCGCGTCCTTGCGGCGCTCGCCGACCACGGCCCATCCAAGCGCGGAGCCGTTGCGCTTCACGACCAGGCGCGTGAGATGCGTTAGCTCCGGAGGATACAAAGTGCGCAAAGCCTCGGCATTCCGCATTGCGGTGAACGAGCAAGTCTGCCGCGCCTGTTCCCAAAGGGACTGCAAGCTCTCGGCGGCGTCCGCGGTTTCGAAGTTCGCGACTTCGCAACATTCAACCGTCGGCGACCGTGGCGCACCCAAAGCGCGATACCCTTGGAACAGCTTCGAGCCGGCCCATCCAGCGCCACTGTAGGCTGCGAGGTCCAGCAGAAACTTCCGCGATGGCGACGAGCGCAGGGTCTGCATATTTCTCAGAAAGCGTGAGGGATTCACGATGCGAAAGAAGAATGGCACCAGGCAATGCGCCCATCCCAGACGAACCAGCATCTGCGGCAATGGATGGTCGTATCCGTCCATGCCGAGACAATAGAGCAGCGGTGCGCGCTGCATCGCGTCGCGCAGCAGCATCGTGCCCACGATGGCGTGAGCCTTATTGACGATGCCCTCGGATAGCGGATGGTGATAGTAGCCGATGGAGCGAATCTGTCCGTCGGGGAAAAAGAACTCCTGGGTCTTGAGCGCGTACCCGCCGCGCACGATTCCGTCATCGACGGCGACGAAGAAATCGTTGTGGATGCAGGACTCCACCGTACGCGCCAGCCAGCGCGGCTGCGCCGAGCTATAGAACACCATATTCTCGTCCTCGCCCGCTAGCCGGAGGCGCTGATTGAACTCCGTGACTGCGGGCTCGTGCTCCGGACGATAAGGCTGGATGACGATGGCCATGAATGGAAGATGTGAGCTTGCCGGAATTAACCATAATTGTCATCCTGAGCGAAGCGAAGGACCTACGCATTGGAATGGTGCAAGCTGCAAGCATAGATCCTTCGCTTCGCTCAGGATGACAACTCAAAAGTATTAGCGCGCGGCCGACTGCAACTTCTCGACCAGCCCTGCGACCGCGCCGATGTTCTTCATCTGTTCGATATCTTCGGGATCGAGCTGCACTCCAAATTTTTCTTCGATGGCGAGAACCAGATTCAGATGCTGCATGGAATCCCAATTCTCGATGGTTTCCGGCGAAGATTCCGCCGTGATTTTGTCGGCTGGAATTCCGAAGATGTCACTGGCGACGTTGCGCACCTGTTCAAACGTATTGGCCGTCAATTCCTTCCTCCCGGTTTCGGTCGTTCAACTTCCGTCATTTCACCTTCAGCTTAATCCAATCGGGGCAGCGCAGCGTGGAACTCTGCAGATCGAGCGTCCACAGCGAGCCCGCGCCGTTTGTCTCTTGCCGCTCGAAGCCGTGCTGCGGGTAGAAATCGCGCGCCGGAGCATTTTTCTTCGTCGGCAGAAACCAGCCCACCAGCCGCTTGCAGCCGCGCTGGGCAGCGCTTTCGGCGAGATGGGCGAGCAGCGCGGTTTCGACCGTTCTTCCGATGACGCGGCAGCTCAGCAGGAAGGTATCGACTTCGCACTGCTCGCCTTCGTCGTGCGCGATCGCGACTCCGACCAACCCGTGGTCTCCGAAACGATCGCGCACCCGGATCGAAAATATGTGCCACTCCGGCTGTTTCGCCATCTCCGCAACCTGCGGTTCGGTGTAACGCCGAGTGGTCAAGTTGAACTGGTTGGTTTTCTGCGTCAGTTGCGCGACCCGCGCCAGCGTTAGGTCCGACACGGGCTCGAGTTCCGCTTCCTGCTCGAGGAAGCGAAAGAAATCTTCCTTCGATTGAAAGCTCTGCTCGGCGCCGGCACGCTGCTTCTGTGCGGCATACATCTCGGTGCGCTGCTGGTCTTCGGCGGAAAGGGTGAGCCGCTCGAACGCCGCACAATTCCGGACGGCGGAGGCATACTCCAGCGGATTCTTCGGCAAATCGATAACGGTAGCTTCCGGAAGCGCGGCGCGAACCTGCTCGCGCTCAAAGGGATTGTCGTCGAGGAAGGCGAGCGCATCGATGCCGACGTTAAGTTCCTTCGCAATCTCGCGGAGATTTTGTGCTTTGTCGGTCCAGTTGATACGCAGCGCCGCGAAATGTTTCGCGCGCACCAGCATTCCGGGATGCTGCTCCAGCGCTTCCATGGCATCGTCGAGATTGTTTTTGCTGCAAATGGCGAGCAGAATTCCTTTGCGCGACAGATCGAGCAGCGCGCGCTGCAAAGCCTGATACGCCGCTCCCGGATATTCGGGGCCAACTTTAATGCCCGCCATTCCGTCTTCGCCGATGACGCCGCCCCAGAGCGTGTTGTCGAGATCGACGACCAGAACTTTGGCGGTGCGACCGCTGAGCGGCACGATAAAACGCATCCACTCGCGCGCCATCTGAAGAAGATAACCGGCGGCGATGGGAAGCCGCGCCGTCAGCCATTTGCGCTCGTCCTGCCAATGCTCGCTGCCATGGCGCGCCACCAGCGCGTCGTAGTCGAGCGTGTACACTCCGCGGAATCCTTCCGCGATGCGCCGCAGTTCGCGATTGATCTGCCGGATAAGTCCGGACTGGCCCGCGTCGGATTGGCTGTCGAGAATTCCGAGACTTGGAGACGACGGGCGCTCGAGGGCATGAATGATCAGCGCGGCCTGGCTCTGCTTTCGAAACGCGGCGATCCACTGTTCATAGCCGCGAACCACGCGCTCGGCAACTTGCTGCGCCGCTTCCGGCGCCAGATCGGCGAAGTCACGCCCCAGCTCGGGTGCGGCTTGGTCGGTGTGCACCGCCAGCACGACCGCATTGGGCGCGAAGCGATAGAGCGAACTCTGGCCGTCGAGAATGTCCTGCACGTAGGTGTTGAAATCGCCGACGTGAACTTCCAGATCGATACCGTACCCGAAAGCTTCTGCCCGCAGCAGCGGCACGATGGGTTCGACCGTGAACGAGCGCAGAATCGCCAACTTGAATTTTGTAAGAGCGAGTTTGTCGCGCAACTCGTCGAAGCGCGAAATCACGAAGCTCGCCGTACCCGACGCGGGATCGCGCCGCCAAAGTTCGGCCAGACGTCTCCCGGCAATATCGAAAGTACCTTGGGCGATCAGCGCATCGATTTCGGCCCGCAGGTCTGGCGGATTTTGCCCGCCGGGCGTCGGATTGGGGCTCAAATCGGACATCCAGTTAGAAATCAAATCACCGCCCTCAGCGCCTGAAGGCGCTCTCATAACTCGGCACTTTCGACATGCCTGAAGGCATGTCCTGATACGAACCGTACTTGCACCACGAGTTGTTAGAGCGCATTCGTGGTGGGACGCAACCTACTTCGCCTCGGACTTAGCATCGGACTTCGCACCCGGCTTGACATTCGACTCGGCGATGCCCATGCGTCCCTTGTCGGCGATGCGGGCGAGCGGAGTATACGATTTCAGCCAAATCTTGAAGTCGAAATACACCGGATAGAGAAAATTCATGAGACGCACGGACAACGGCGAACGCCGCTCCGCTGGCGGGGTTTCGAGTGGGTATCCGGTATCGACGAGCAAATTGCCGATGCTGCACTCCACGTCGCAAACCTGCGGCGGAGTGAACATGCGTTTCCAGCGGCCGATGGTGTTCGTTTCAGTCTCCTTGCCGTCGCCGCGAAACGAAGAATTCGGATTGTGCACCGATCCCAGCGCAACCCGCTGAACGCGGTCATAGTCCAGATCGTGTTCAATGAACTTGCCAATGCGCGTCAGCGTGTCGCGTGGATTCTGCACCAGATCCTCGTAATGCACTTCCATGTAATCCGCGCCCAGCGCCCGACCGTAGCGCCGGCCTTTGCTCACGACCCATCGCCAATAAATCGCCGGCACGATAAGCGCTCGCGTGCGGTCCCAGGGCAGCGGACGTATCCAGCCGATGCGGTACAGGGAGGCGGTGACGTCGCGGCCGTCGCGAATAATATGGACGACAAGCGCATCGGGAATCACTCGCTTGATCAACGGAAGATAGAGCAAGTGCAGCGGCGTGGATTCGGCCCAGCGATCGACGCCTTGCTTGCGGGCGATGGCTTCCATCACGATGCGCAGGAAGTCGCCGGCATTGCGGCAATCTTCCATCACGCGCTCTTCGATTTCTTTAGGATCGAGTCCGGTGCGGTGAAACAGCTTGCTGGTGAAGTAGGCGTCGAGCATTTGACGGCGGTTGCGGCGGCTGGCGAGGTTGCCGAAGCGCAGGCCGAGCAGGTTGAAGGCGTTGCTCTCCGCGTGATAGACGGCGAATCCTCCGGCGGAAAGCAGCGTGTGGTAGAGGAACTTGGTTCCGGAGCGCCCGCAACCCAGCACAAACACCGGAGCCTTAGAACGAGCGCCACGAGCGCCCGGCTCTGCCGACTGACCTGTGGGCTGAGTTTCGACGAGGACGTTGGCCTTCTCCATCGCTCGGGATGCGACTCCGGTTGCCGGGACTCTAGTTGCCGGATTCATGACGATCCTCAGGACCGGGCCGACTCGGCCACCTGCACTGAGTCTTCTTCGAGTTCAAGTGCAGACATGTTGGCGAGGCGGCCGACGGCCGTGTGCAACTTCAGCCACAGCTTGCTGCCGAGAAAGGCGTACAGCAAGTTCGTCCCAGAGCGGTGACAGCCCATCAAGAAGATGGGAGCATGCTTGCGATCGCTGGGGCTGGGCGTGGGCACCCTGAAAATCTTATCACGCAATGGAGAGTGAGCCGTGTGAAGCCCTTGTTAGAACGGTGTTACTGAAGTCACCGTTAACTTCTGGACTCTCGGAATAGAGGCACGGCGATAGGAAGTAATGGATATAATGGAGCAAAAGTAGCGGTCGATAGCCTGGCAAAGCCGGCACGGAATCGAGATCAAACAGCAGTGACAGCACGAAAAAACTCACCGGTGTTTGTGATTGGCTGCCACCGGTCGGGCACCGCTCTGCTTTACGACAGCCTGCTCTCCGCCGGCGGATTTCCCCTCTATCACGGTGCTCCATACGTGCATACAGCGCTGCTTCGGATATGTGGAGACCCGTCGGTTCGCAGGAATCGTGAAAAGATGATGCAACTCTGGCTGCGGAGCAAGTCCTTCCGGCGAACTGGCCTCGGCGCAGAGGACCTTCGATCCAAGATTCTGGAAGAATGCAAAAGTGGCGGCGACTTCTTGCGAATTACCATGGGAGAACTCGCTCGTCGTGCCGGCGTCCAACGCTGGGCCGTCTACGATTGTGACAACATCATGTATATACCCACTATCAAGCGCGAGGTTCCCGACGCTCTGTTTGTCCATGTCGTGCGCGATGGCCGGGACGCGGCGCTTTCGATGAACAAACAACATGAAGCACCTCCCCGGTTGTGGGCTCGGGGACGAGCCCTTTTTGCGTGGGCGCTGCTTTGGGAATGGACGGTCCGGAAAGGCAGACGCTGCGGGAAGATGTTTCCGGCCGACTACATCGAAGTACGCTACGAAGATCTGGTTTGCCATCCCGAGAAAACCTTGAGCACGCTGGGAGAGTTTCTGGCCCACGACCTCGACTATGGCCGCATTCAGAAGACTGGTATCGGGCGCGTGGCTTCTCCCAATACGGTCTGGAAAGACGAAGCTGGCAAGGAGGTTTTCAGCCCGATCAACCGGTGGAAAACCAAACTTTCCCAACCGGAGATTGCCGCGCTGGAGGCCTTGATCGGAGACTGTCTGGAGGAGTTCTCTTACCCCCTCACAACCGAGCGTCGCGGCTCCGCCCGCCTTGATCCTGCGCTTAGTCTCATGCGCATTTTTTACCCGCGGTACTTCGAAGCTAAACTGTTCCTGCAGTCCAAGACCGTGGTGGGCCGGCTCGCCAAGGGGACGAGATTGGAACTCACGAATGCTGCCGGCGCATGAAGTCGGCGTTGCATCGAAATTGGTGGTTGGCACGATCATTGGAAGGAAATGATTCCGTCGATTCCACGGGACAAGGTCCCCAGCGTTCATAAAAAAGTCATCTGCACCGTCGGCCCGGCTTCGCTTAAGCCCAGAGTTATCCGACGTCTTCAGACGCTCGGCGTGAGCCTGTTTCGCATCAACCTTTCTCACACGCCGCTGGAGGAGGTCCGTCCGGCAGTCGCCTTCCTGCAGAAGCACACCACTGTACCGGTATGTCTCGACAGCGAGGGGGCGCAGATCAGAACCGGCACATTCGCAGCCGCACCCATCAATCTAAGAAAAAACAGCCTCATCGAGGTTCACCCGTATCCGATTTGCGGCGATGCGCAGAAGTTCAATTTCACGCCTCCGGCCGTTCTCGAATTGTTACAACTCGGCGATCTCATCACCATTGACTTCCATGCAGTCGTCGCCGAAGTTATGGAGATTGAAGGCGGCCGAGCTGTTTTGCGTGTCATCAAAGGCGGTCGTGTCGGCAACAATAAGGCTTGCAACGTGCATCGTGAGATCGAACTGCCTGCAATCACGGTCAAGGACCGCAAGGCCATCGAGATTGGGCGAGAGATGGGCGTCGACCATTTCGCGCTCTCCTTCGCAAATCGGCCGGAGGATGTTCAGGAGATGCGAGAGCTGATCGGTCCAGCGGCGACGCTTATTTCGAAAATTGAATCCCGCCACGGTATTTTGAATCTTGTGGAGATCGCCCGCTTGTCCGACGCCATCCTAATCGACCGCGGCGACCTGTCACGGCAGGTGGAACTGGAACAGATCCCCGGACAGCAGAAGGATATAATCGGGCGCGCAAAGGCCATCGGTCGACCGGTCTACGTTGCTACCAATTTGCTTGAGTCGATGGTCCACTCGACAGTGCCTACGCTGGCGGAAATCAACGACATTTACAACACGCTGGCCGACGGTGTGGATGGCCTTGTTCTCGCGGCGGAAACAGCCGTGGGCAAGTTTCCCGTCAAATGTGTAGAGATGGTCATTAAGGTTATCGTCGAGTTCGAACGGACCAGGTAGAGGGGGGACTGTTGCGGACTCATGAAGGGATTCGGCGCACTTACTCCGCAACCATGTCCGATTTCTATTCCACTCCCGCAATGGCCGCTTCAACCGCGTCAATGTCCGCCCCCAAGTCACCCCCATCCGAAGCAGCGCCCGCTCCTGGAGAGGCCTTTGCACAGCCCGGCCCTTTCGCGTGGCACAGCCTCGGATCTTTGGCGATGACATCCTTGAGGTCGCGGATGCCGGCCGCTTGAGGGGAACCGACGACGATGTTTCCTTTGGGAAAGGATCCGCGCCCGCTGATGATCAAGTTCCTATCGAATTTATAGGGGTCAAAGCAGGCTTGCAGGACGGCTTCCGAGCCCAGCGCCTGGTTCTTCGATGCGCAACTTTCGGGGCCTCCGCCCGCCGAGGCCACTGGCGGCCGCCGATCTCCGACGCCAAACACGCTGTTGGTCAGCGTGAAGTTCGTCAGCTTCGCTCCGGAGTTCAGGATTGAGAGCAAAACGCCGCTGACAAACGCGGTTACGTGATCAATCTGAATGTCATGCACCGGTGGCTGCGCGGAGATCAGAATCAGAAAGGAGCCGCCGCCCTTGTAGTCCTTGTCGTGCAGGTCGTCGGCGAAGATATCGTGAATGCTGTAGCGTCCGCCGTCGGCGGCAGCAGCGCCGGTCTTCGCGAGCGCGTTGGCAATCTGCAAAACTCCGGCAACATTTCGAATGCGGTCAAAACGGATGGTGACATCGTTGACGCGGCAAATCGGGCACTCGCTGGACTGGTTCTTGGGGGTGATCAAAATGGAATATCCGGTCTGGCTGAAACCGCCCCAGGTGTTCTCGAGCAGATTGGCCTCGAACAAAACGCGGATCGCGTTCTTGAACTCACAGTTGTTTTTGACGATGTAAGGGTCCCCCGAAGCGGTTGGCGTGTAGCCGGGTTGGCCCTCCTTCCAGAGCATGGGGCGGAACAAATGATTGCGGCGGATCTCGATGTCGGTTGGAACCTGCTTAGCGGCGCTGCCGCCGAATAGAATGTTCTCGCCTGCGGATTCGAGGAAGTTGTTGTAAACCTTAAGGGCGGAGATAGGATCGTCGCCGCTGCCGCCACCGACGGCGGTCGCATCGGTGCATTTTCCGGTGCGCGCGATGCAATTCAGGCCGCTAATGTAGGAGTTGATGACGGCAATCATGTGCGAGCCGTGGATGATTCCAATGCCGTGGCCCACTTCGCGGCCATCGGCGGGGTGGACCCAGTTGCGATCGAAGATGACGTGGTCTGAGTGTTCGGCAGTGACGATACGGCCGATGTCGGCATCGGGAGGAGTGGTCCACTCGATTCCAATGAAGCGGACGTGATCTCCCACGATTGCGCCCGAAGCGCGCCGCACTACCAGGGTCGCGAGCAGCCTGGCCGTTCCATTGGAGGGCTGGGCGAAGGGCGGACGTCCTGGAAGGCTCGCGACTCCGGCCCATGCCGGAGAAATGCGCGTGCCTTCGGGGGAGAGCTTGGAGTCGGGCGTGTCGGTGCGCACCGTGATGTAGTGCTGGTCATCGCATTTTTTCGAGGGCAGCTCGTTTACATCGAACGAAGCTCCGGCGGGCAGCAGCAGCGTGTCTCCGCACTTGGCGCCGTCGATGGCGGCGGCCAGATCGGACTTGGCGGAGACGCGAATCTGTTTTCCCGGCGACGGCGTTCCGTCGAGCGCGGTGTAGTAACAGGCTTTGGGAAGTTCGGCGACGCCGTCCTTGGCGCCAAACTGCGCGACATTGCCCTTACCGCAATAGGCATTTTCACCACTGGGAGGTGCAGCCGCCAGCGCAGACAGGGTTGAGCAGACGACGAAAGCGGAAGCCAGACAGAAGAAATGAAACCTTTTCGGCGGCGAACTTTTCACCACGGGAACGGAGCGAGAGGATCGCAAAGGAAGCGGAGCCATGTTTCAGTTTCTCCTGTTATCCGCCGCACGCCCCGCGCATGCACCTGTAATCACCGTGGAGACGCCCTTCGTCCACAGTGTACTGGAATCACTGGATGATAGCATGGGCCGGATCGATTCGGATTTCCTGGCAGGTCGTGATGGCAGCGAAAAAAAAGAGGGTCCGCGGCGAACCGCGGACCCCGATTGCGTCGAAGCCGAAACTTATTCCACGTTAGCCAGCGCGGCGTTGAGCCCAACGATGTCGGCCCCGAGATCCTTGCCATCCGTGCCCTTGTTCTTGTAAGGGCTGTTCGTCTGAAGTTCGTAGTTCCCGCCATTGCCGTTGTTGTAGTCGGCGAACCCGACATCGTCGATGGTTTGTGGGAACATGTTGTTCGCTGGCCAAGTCGACGGCGGAAACTCTGGTGGAGGCGTAATCAGGCCGTTGTTGCCGAATGTATGGGTGGCGAAACAATTGGCGATGCTGGTGATCGGCACGTCTTTAAAAGCGCAACTGGTTTGACCTCCCGTGTTCCACACTGGGTATCTGCCGGTGATTATCAGGTTGTTGGTGAAGACCAATCCATACATCGGCGCATTCTTGGCCAGGTTCCCCATGATCATCATGTGGCTGGTAGGATCCGGGAAACCAGTGATGTGATTGATGGTGACGGTGTTGAGCGCGTTCTTGGGCCACCCGTTCATGATCTCGAACACAGTGCCGCCGCCCACGTACTTGGTGCTGAGGTCGTCGAGAACCACGTCGTGGATACTCCAGCGAGTACCAGCCAGCGCGGGGGCTCCATCTGTGCCGTTCCCGGAAAGGACGGTTGCCATCTGAATTCCGCCCCCGCCATGCGAGACGCGTACATAGCAGATCGTGACGTCGGTCACCTGGCATAGCGGGCAAACGTTGGCACCGCTCGGGGTGTGTTGGTTCTTAGGGGTGAGCAGAATGCCGGCGCCCGTTTGGCTGAAGCCTCCCCATGCGTTCTCCATGAGATTCGCCTGGACCAGCACGCGAACCGCATTCTTCAGTTCCAGGTGATTCTTGACGACGAAGGGATTGCCGTCCGGTCCGCCGATGAAGTTCGGGTTGCCTCGCATCCACTGCCACGGCTTCCAGAAGTGATTGTTCAGGATTTCGATGTCGGTGGGGGTCAGGGTGGCCGCTCCGCCGCCGAACATGATGGCCTCGCCCGAGGCTTCCAGGAAGTTGTCCTCGATCTTGAAGGGACCATCCTGGGTGTCGCTGGTGCCTCCGGCAACCGCATGAGAATCGACGCAAGCCCCGCTCTTGGAGATGCAATGGAAATCGCTGAAGTAGGAATCGACGATTGCCACGTTGGTCATGCCGTTCAGGTTCACCCCGTCGTGAGTTTCATCCTGAGGCGCTCCATGCAGCCATGAGCGATCGACCACGAGGTGATCGGCGGTGCCTTTGACAAACATCAGCCGCGCCGGGCCCGGGGTTCCGGCGGGACGAGTAACTTCCAGACCGACGAAGCGGTAATAGTTGGCGCCGGTGGCGAGCTTGAGCGGGCCATCGCCGCGGGTTTGCATCTGTACTTTCGCCATCACGTGCTGGGGATTGGTGCAGCTATATTGCGGGCGCCCCTCAAGAGAAGCGACCCCGGCATAGCAGGGCGTGGCACGCTGCCCTTCCGCAGGCAGAGCGCTGTCCGGAGAACTGGTGCGGATGATGATCCAATGCTTGATGTCGCAGTTCCTGGCCGGCACAAGGAACGGGCCGGTAAAGGTTGCGCCCGCTTGAAGTTCAACCACGTCGCCGCAGCGAGCATTGTCCAAGGCCGATTGCAGATCGCCGCCAGCATTGACGCTGATGATGGATCCCGGCGCGGGCGTATCGGCCATCGCACTGGGAACGGTCACTCTCGGCAGTTCCGCGGGACCATCGTAATTGCTGCCGGCAAAGGCGGCGGTCATTAGCGCGACCGTCAACAGGAGCATCAAAACGCTCAAGCGCTGTGCGAGCGCTCGGGAAAATCTGAAGTGAGAGATATGACGGCTTCGAAAAGAAACTTCGGTTTCAAGCATTTGCGACCCTCGACTTGAAAAAATGGGGGACCAGTCGGTATGAGTCCTTATGCTGAATCTATCGAGGGGGGTCAGGGACACCCAGATATCGGAAGTTCATCGAAAACCCCTTAGTAACCTGTGACGCGGCATGTACAGATTCGCATTGCGCCAGTGTCCATCGGTGTGTTTGGTGCAAACTGGATGCAGACGGGTGCGGGACGGGCGGTTTGGGCGCAGAGGGAGATGGGCAGATCGCGGCAGCATGGCTTGGAAAACGAGGCTGGACGGCGGGGAAAAACTAAAGTAACCAACAATACGGTTACTGGCGGGATTCCCCGAGCAAGACCGCGCGCAACTGATCGTAGGCACGGTTTCCGAGCATGCGCTGCACGCTGCGGCGGCCCTGATGCTGAAGGCGCTTCTTCCACAACCCGCGGCCGTGGCAGGTCGCGCCGAACTCTTCGATCGTGAGATCCCGCAGCATGGCTACGCGGCCGAGTTCGTAAGGGCTGGTGCTGGAGGAGTTCGCATGAAACTGGCTGTTGGCAACGGTTCGGAATCCGGCGTGGCGCGCCATCTCGAGCGTGCGTCGATCATAGCGTCCTCCGGGACAGGAGAAGTGTTCGATTGGGTGTCCGACAATTTGTTCGATCTGGAGCTTTGCATCCACGACTTCGTGTTTCAGTTCTGGTTCGGGGAGATCGGAGAGATAAGGATGCGTCATCGAATGGCAGCCGATCTGGAAACCCTGCGCGTCAAGATCGCGCACCTGGCTGGAATGGAGATAACCGGGCGTGCCCAGGAATCCAGCGGTGAGGTAGAAGGTTGCGTTGAAGCCAAACTCGCGGAGCACGGGCGCAGTAGCGATAAGATCGGTCTCCGAGCCATCGTCAAAGGTGATACAAACGCTCGGCTGGGCAGGGTAGCGAAGAGCTTCGCCGACGTTCAGGCCGCTCCAGCCGGAGTTTTTCATCCACGCCATTTGGCGCCGGAAAGTTTCGAGCGGCAGAATGTACCGCACATAGCCTGGCTCGGACTGGCACAACTTGCGGCCAGCGAGTTCCAACTCGTGGTACATCAGGAAGACAATGCGCGACGAAGCCATATGCTTTTTGAAAAACCTTGTCATCCTGAGCGCAGCGAAGGACCTGCTTTCTTCTCAGCGCACGAGACAGCAGGTCCTTCTTTTCGCTCAGGATGACAATTCATAAGAAGCAGTTACGATTTCTTGTCGCCCATCGTCTGCGCGTGCCGGTCGAGCAGGGCGTGCAGCGGTTCGCGGAGAAATGGGCTCCCCGCCAGTAGGCCGGAGATGAGCGGATTTTTCTGGTTGCAGCGCAGTGGAGAATTGTCGAGCTTCAGCACCCAGCCTCCGGCGCTTGCGACCAGCGCCGCTCCGGCGGCAACGTCCCACTCGTGCTTTGGAACCAGCGTGAAAGTAAGATCGGCGCGGCCGGCGGCGACCAATCCGAGCTTGTAGGCAACCGATCCCATGGGACGAATGTTGAACTCGGCGGACTCGAACTGCTTCCACTCGCCGCGCTTCACTTCGCTGCGGCTGGCGAGCACGAGCGCGCCGCGCAGGTCTTTGCGCTGGCTCGCCTGTGCGGGTTTGCCGTTATAGGTCACGCCCGTTTCGCGCGATCCGAGAATGAGCTCGTCGGTTGCCGGATTGCAGATGCCGCCAGCGACGGGAATTCCATTCTCCACCATGGCGATCGAAACGCAGAACTCGGGGATGCCTTGCACAAACTCGCGCGTGCCGTCGAGCGGATCGACCACCCAGACCCGCTGTTTGTCGAGCCGAGTGCAGTCGTCCACGGTCTCTTCTGAGAGCCAGCCCTCGCCAGCCCGGGGAAGGGTCTTGTGCAGAACGGCGTCGACGGCGCGGTCGGCCTCGGTGACAGGATCGTGTCCAACTTTGTATTCGGCTTCAACCGCGCCGGGAGTAAAGCGGTTGAGCACGGCCCGCGCCGCTTCGAGCGCAGCTTGAATGCGTTCCAGAGTTTCTGCGGATGAGTATGAGGTCATTTGTGCTCCGTAAATAAGTACCCAGTACCTAGTACCCAGTACCCAAACTTTCACTGACCCGGTGCTCACTGAGAACTGAGAACCGAGAACTGAGAACCGTTTTCACGCCCACAACATTCTTGCTCCCGTCATCAGCAAAACCGTGCACAGGATTCGGCGCAGCCACAGCACCGGAACCCGCGTGCTCAGATGCGAGCCGAGCATGCCGCCGGGGATCGAGCCGATCAGCAGGGAACCCACCAACTGGGGGTCGACGTTGCCCGCCCGCCAGTGCAACAGGCTGGTGACGCCGGTCAGAATCACGGCATGGGTAATGTCGGTCCCGACCATGACTTTGGGCACGAACGAATAAAACAAAAGAAGCAACATCATGATGATGCTACCCGACCCGACTGAAGTGATGCCGACCAGGAATCCGCCGGCCAATCCGATGACACTCATGCCGGCAAACGATTTCATGGTGGGCTCGCGTTTGGCGAGATGTTCTTCAATCCGTCCCTGGAACAGAAGCAGTGTGGGAATCAATACCAGCAGCAGTCCCACGGCGGACTTGATGAAGTCGTTGACGCCGTTGCCATAGACGTGACGCCAGTGCACCAGAAAAGCCACGCCGAGGCAAGAGCCGGGAACACTGCCAACCGCCATCGCCAGAACGACTTTTTTCCGCACCGTGCCTTTGCGCAAGTGCATGAGGCTGGCGGGAATCTTGGTGAAGAAGTTGAACAGTGCGTCCGAACCGACGGCAATGATGGCGGGCACGCGCAGGCCAAAGATGAGCATGGGCAGCAGCAATACCCCGCCGCCCAGACCCGTCAACCCGATCAGCGTTCCAACGATGAAGCCGATCAGCACTTTTAGCAGCAAGAATTCCATGCCGTCTTCCGTGATGAGTTGCCAGTTCCTAGTACAGCAAAACCATGCTAAGAAGCTCAGAACTGGGGGACGGGGAGCCGTTGTCCCGGCTAATTATGCCACAAAGTCAATTTCACTAATCGACTTTATTGACATTCCTAGCTGTTGCCGTTGGCGCCGACGAAGCCTTCGCGCTCGAGGTGCAGAAGGATGGTCTGCGCCGCTTCCTCGGGGCTCAGCTTGACGGTGTCAATCACGACTTCGGCATCGGTTGGCGCCTCGTACGGATCCGAGATGCCAGTGAATTCCTTGACGATGCCGGCGCGAGCCTTGGCGTACAGGCCTTTGCGGTCGCGCTGTTCACACACTTCGAGCGGGGTGGCTGCGTACACCAGGATAAACCCGCCCAACGGTTCGATCATCTGCCGCACCGCTTTACGCGTCTCTTCATAGGGCGCAATCGGAGCGCAAATGGCGATGCCGCCGTTCTTGGTGATCTCGGAGGCGACATAGCCGATGCGGCGGATGTTGATGTCGCGATGCGCCTTGGAGAATCCGAGTTCGCTCGACAGGTTCTTGCGCACCAGATCGCCATCGAGCAGCGTGACCGGACGTCCGCCCATCTCGAGAAACTTGGTGATCAGAGCATTAGCGATGGTGGATTTGCCCGATCCCGAAAGCCCGGTGAAGAAAATCGTGACGCCCTGCTTGTGCCGTGGCGGATAGCTGCGGCGCAATTCCTGCACCACTTCGGGATACGTGAACCATGCCGGAATATCGCGGCCCTCGTTGAGGCGCTGGCGCAATTCCGTGCCCGAGATGTCGAGCACCTTGGCGCCCTGTGGTATCTCATCGGCCGGAACGTAACGGTCCTCGTTCTGCAGATACACCATCATCTGGAACGGAACCATGGTGACGCCAATTTCGTCTTCATGCTTCTTGAACAGTTCCTGGGCGTCATAAGGACCGTAGAAGGGCTTGCCGTCAGTATCTTTTCCGGGGCCGGCATGATCGCGGCCGACGATGAAGTGCGTGCAGCCGTGGTTCTTGCGAATCAGTCCGTGCCACACCGCTTCCCGCGGTCCGCCCATGCGCATGGCGAGAGGAAGCATGGCGAGTTCAACCGTGCCCTTCGGATACTTCGACAGCAGTAGTTGGTAGCAGCGCGTGCGGACGAAATAATCGACGTCGCCCGCCTTGGTCATACCGACTACCGGATGAATCAAAAGATTCGCCTCGACTTGCTTGGCGGCGCGCATGGTCAGTTCGACGTGAGCGCGATGCATGGGATTGCGCGTCTGGAATGCCACGACCTTGGTCCAGCCCAGGCGACTGAATTCGGCGCGCAGTTCGGCAGGGGTAAAGCGCAGCGAGCGGAAATCATAGTGCGCGTGAGCCTGTAATTCTTCAATCGTTCCGCCCACGTACCACGGGTTCGATTTGTTGATGGCGTAGTCGGCGCCAGGATGCGCGGCGCTGGTGGAATTGAAAACGGCTTGGGCTTCGGCCTTGCGGTCAGGCTGCCAGACATCTTCCACGCTGAGCACGGCGAGCATCACGCCTTCGGGATCGCGCAGTGCAATCTTGCTGCTGCCCGCCGTCAGTTTCTTGGCGAATTCCTCAGTCACGTCGAGCGTGATCGGCATCGGCCACAGCGTGCCGTTCCCGAGCTGCATGTTGTGGCAGACGCCCTCGTAATCGGCACGGTTCATGAATCCGCGCAGCGGCGAGAAGCCGCCGCTCATCAGCAGTTCCAGATCGCAAAGCTGTCGGGCCGTCAGGTCCCATGAAGGCCAATCCTTCGAGTGCGCTTTCAATTCCGCGGCGCGCGCGGCTGGCACTTGCAGCTGAACAAGTTCTCCTCCGTGTGCGGCGATAAGATGACTGGTCATTGCGTTCAAAGCAGTATTCCTCCTGTACGTGTCCTTCAAACTTGTGCCTTGTCCAGATTTGGCGAAGGACCCAACTCCCAATTTTCGTTCCATTGGCCCGCTGAGGTTGCGGGCCGCCGCTTTTCAGGCGACACCATAACTCAGGACATTCATGTGCAGTCAATGTTAGCAGGTAAACCCAGCAATTCCGCTTCCTTAGGGGGATCCGATCTAGCGCGCAAATCCTTGGAACAAAGAGTCCTACAAACGAAAACTCGTGCGTGGATCGTCATTCTGCACCTGAGTGAAAAATATTGCACTATTCCATCCTCGAACTGGAATCTATGGTTCCCCTCTAAGACTCCTCCTGGTATTCCACCGAGATCACGGGTTCCGTGGCAACCTGGGGAACCCGAGGCTGAACCGAGGCCCCAGACTCCGTGACCTGAAACACACGGCCTGTCTTATAAGCCCAGAGCACTCCGATGCCATAAATCAGGAACGCCGCTCCAATTTCCATCACCAACTGGACCAGGTTCTTGGGAGTAAAGACCCTGTTTGCCAGCCAGACCACTCCAACCAGTGGCAAGTTCAGCAGAAAAGGCAACGAATAAGCCTGGCGCACGAAACTGCTCACTGGCACGCCGATCTGTTTCGCTAAATGGCGCGGCATGAAGAGGAGGAACGTGCAACACAGCGGAACGGCCGTACCCAGCGCGTCGCCCACCACCCCCAACGGCGGAACCAGCGCAATACTCAGGATCAAGTTGGCGATTCCCTCCAGCAGAGTAACTTTTGCCATGGATTGATGCTTTCCCATGCCGAACAGCACGCGCCCCGAAGCCGACTGCATGAGCATCAGAGCGAAGGGAATAATCAGCACCACCAACACCGGGTAACTGTGCGGAATGTAGCGGGCGCCGACCCAGATCCGTATGACGTGTTTCCCAAGCAGAACCAGGATTACCGTGATGGGCAGAATCAGCAGCGCACACACACGGTTTCCCGCGATATAAACCTTCCGCAAGCGGTCCAGATCGTTTTTCGCTTCCGACTGGCTCGACATGGGGACAAAAATCTGCGCCAAGCTCGAGACGAATTCCTGGGCATAGTCCACGATCCGCGCGCCGATCGAAAAATACGTAATTGCCACCGCGGACATCATTCTGCCCAGCACCAGTTCGTCGGTGCGGAAGCGCAGCCGTCCCGCCACGATCACAAGAAACGTCGTTCCGCCATAGGTGGCCATGTTGCGGAAGGATTCTTTGTCTACGTAGCGCAGGCCGAGCGGCACGGGGCAGAACCGGAAGACGATGATGGCGCGCAGAATTGAAGACAGGATGGGCAGGCCCACCGTAATCAGTGCAACTGTGATCAGCCCATAGCCGCGATTCAAGAAATGCACGATCAGCGCCGCCCGCAGCAGGCTCGATCCGATGCTCGTCCAATTCAAAATGTAAAACCGTTGCAAGCCCTCCAGCATGCCCCCGAAAACGCCCAACGGAAATCCCACGCTGACGGATGCCCCGACCAGCAGCAGAAGAATATGCGCTTGCCTGTGCATCTCGGGCGGAATACGAAACAGTCCTCCCACGTAGGAACTGAGCACCGCGGTCAGGGCCATGCTTACAGCACCGATGATGGTGTAGGTAAACAGGCTGGTATTAACGAAGCTCGCCAGCTTGCCGTTTTCGCCGGTCGCAGTGTATTTGGAGACGTAGCGAATTATCGAGGAGCGGATTCCTAAATCAAACAGTCCGTAGTAACCCGTGACCGAAAAAATTAGGACCCAGACGCCGAAGGCGGCATCGCCCAGCCGATGCAGAATGAAAGGCGACAGAAAAATCCCGACCAACACGTTCACGGCCAGCGCCGACCAGCTGGAGCCGACGTTTTTCAGGATCTGTTTTTTTTCGTACTTCCGCATCTGCTCCGGTCCGTTCCCGTTCCTCGCGCTCAGTTCCTCGCGTCCAGTTCCTGCTCTTCGCCCAGCTTCTACTCTTAAAGATATGCCGCATAGCGCAGCCACTGTTCGACCAGTTTCATCCCCTCGGAAAACCGGACCCGCGGCTCGTAGCCCAGCACCTTTCGCGCTTTCTCGATGCTGAAGAACACCGTCGTGCTCTGCGTCGCTTCCGTCACCGCGTCCGGAATGAATCTTGCATTGGCGGGCTTCGCCGCCGCGCGTCGCACGCCGAAGCGCGCCCGCAGCCGTTCCCGCTTCTCCGGAGGCAGAGCACTGACCCAGTTCCACGCCTTCTTCATCGCCGCTTCCGTTAACGGAATCTGCATCAGCATGTGGCGGAATTCCTTGCTGCGCGCCACTCGCGCCGCTGCCTTCATCGAGCCCAGCAGCAGCCCGGAACTCTTGCCCCGGCTGGCCGCGATCTCCGCGCGCGAAATTTCCCCCACTTCTGGCCTCGGTTCCATCAACGCAATGTGCGCCCGTATGAAATCTCCCCAGCTCACCCGCTCGCCATCGGTGATGAAGAAAGCCTGGTTCAGCGCGCGGTCGTTTCCCAGTCCGAGTATCATGGCGTCAATCAGATTGTCCACGTAGGTCGTATTACATGCGCCCCGCCCGCCTTCGATAAAGGCCACGCGCCCGTCGCGCAGATCGTCCATCAGCCGCGTGGACCACGCCGAGTAGGGCCCCCACACGATCGAAGGTCTCAGGATCACTACCGGCAGTCCGCGCTTGCCGTAGTTGAGTACAACTTTTTCCGCCGCTGCTTTGTTGTCGCAGTAGGCATCGCCCGTCCGGCGCAGCGGAGCTTCCTCGCTCTCCGATCCCAGAGGAGGTGTGATCCCGTAGATGGCCGCCGTACTGACGTGGATGAATCGCTTCACCCCGCCTGCCTGTGCTACCGCCAGCATGTTTTCGGTCCCCCGCACGATGCTGCTCGCGGGACCCACTCCGCAGTGGATTACAACCTTGGCCCCGCCCAGCGCTTCCCGCAGCGATTCGCGCTCCAGCAGGTCCCCCGGGCAGAGTTCGACTGGCAGGCGCGCGATCCGCGCCGCGCGATGCATTCCGTGCACCAGTGCGCGAACTTTCACGCCGGCCTGTATCATCCGTTCGCAGACGCGTCCGCCGATGAATCCGGTAGCGCCGGTCACGAACACGGTCTCGTTGCGCCAGTTCATGTCCGAGTCTCGCTGCGCCCAGTTCCGCTCGAGGTCTCGCTCCCCGCCCCAATCTCAGCCCATGGTTCCGCGATCCGCCGCTTGTGCGCGTAGCAGCTCTCAACCAGTTCCAGTACCCGGACCGCCTGCCAGCCATCCACCTCCAGCTTGCCGTGGTTCGCGATGCTTTGCACGAAATTGTCGAGTTGCCGCCAGTACGAACTGCCACCCGAAAATTTTTCCAACTGCAACGTCTGGCTCACTGGAGCGCCGCCGATCGCGCGATGGATCACCGCCACCTCCGGATTGCTAACGGTAATCTCTGCGCTGGCAGCGGAGCCGCGCACCAGCAGCCGGTTTTTCAGCCCGAAGGTGCGGCTTATCTGCAGATGTCCTGGAATCTCGCCGAAGCGGCCCGCGTGCTTCACGTCGAGAAACGCATTGGCCTCGATGCCGCTGCCCCAGTCGTCGTCCTGATAGTCGAACGCACTTACCGGCCCGAACCAGTCGATCACGCTGTCCAGCATGTGGACGCCGAAATCCAGCAGCGCCCCGCCGCCCGCTTTGGCGCGGTCAAAATAGAAGCCCGACGCGCTGCGCCAATCGAACGCGCCACCATATTGGAAGTCGTAGTTTTGGATGGAACCGAGCAGGCCCTCTTCGATGATCAGCTTAAGCAGGGGATGGCTCGCGGAAAAGCGGTGGTTCATGCCCACGGCGAGCACCAGTTTCTGCTCTTCCGCAAATTCGGTGCAGGAGCGCGCCTCTGCCGCCGTAATTGCCAGCGGCTTCTCGCACAGCACATGCCTACCCGCTCGCAAGCAATCCATATTGCTGGAGACATGCAGATGGTTAGGCAGGGCGTTAATAACCGCATCCACCTGTCCCAGCACTTCGCGATAATCCGCGACTGCCCTACATTTCAGCCCACGATTCCGGATCAGTGCATTGGCCCGTGGCAGGTCGGTATCCACGAGCGCCACCAGTTGCACGCCGGGATGTGCGCTGACAGCCGGAATGTGCTCGCTGCGAGTGATTGCTCCGCAGCCCAGAATGGCCAGCCGGATCGGCTCCGTCATTCCCGCTGCTCCCCAACGCATCGCATAGTAGATTGCGAATCTTGCGAATCATCCGCCATCAGCATACCGGAAACGCCTCTCAGCTAGCGAAAAGCCTCGCCCAGTAGAGCGCTTACCGGGTGCGAACCGGAATGTGTCTCTTGCGCGGGAGAATGCAGCTCGTATCCCAAATAAGTCATCAGATGTCCCCATTGAGCTTCCAGTTGCAAAATGGCCGATTCCGGCACCTCGGTGCGCCATCCTCCGGATTTGGCGGCCCGCACAAAAGGAATGTCCTGGCGCGTCTCCCGCGTCGAACTCCACAACAGGGCCTGCGTTTTCTCCAGCTTCCGCATGGTGCTGGCGTCGCTTCGGCGTACTGCGGTTGCGATCCGCTCCGGATCGGGATCGATTCCCAGGAAAACGGCCACTCTAGCCAATTCCTGCGCGGTATTCGCCAGCATGTCCTCGTAGCGCAGCAAAAGGAATCCGGGATGGTTGTAACGGGTTACCAGCCAGGATGCTACATTGTCTCCCCATGAGCCGTAGGGGTTGAAATCTCCTGCCATGAAACGGGCTGCATATTTTTCGAATGGATATTGGTCGTCGATCTGGCGGCGCTTGCGTTGAAAGTAGTATCCCGACAGGAGCACATCCCTCGGATCCCGAACGATGTAGATGATCCGCGGAAAGCGTGGATCGAAATACTGGTGGCTTTTGATGACCCGCGGCCGCGGCATTTTTGCTAATTCGCGTTTGGAGAGCGCCTCCGGGTCCGGCGTCAGCCGATTGATGTTGGAAAAATCCGCCGGGGTTTCCGGATACACCAGGTTGGCAATCAGAAACCGTGTCCAGGTATTGCCCGACTTTATGTAAGAAACGATAAAAACATCGTCTGGAAAAACGTCCAGATTGCGTCCTGGGTGGTGCAAGCCCAGCGCCCGCCGTGTTCCGCGGATCAGCCATTCCATCATAGGTCGAACCTCTCGCTGTTTCTGATCGACTACCTCCGGGGATCTTCGGGGGAGACGCGGCTTGTATCCGGGGGCACCGCGCCGGTTGGGGGCGTCCTACTGCTTCAAACTTGCTTTGTTCCCAACTTCTTGATTATAGATTATTGCTGAACCGGTCCCGTCCTTAGTTGGTAATGTCCCGCTAGAACCCGCTCTCTGCTTGCCTTTTCGCGCCAACCGCGCCTCCTGCAAGCTTAGAAAACGGCGGGCTGCCCAAGGCGCAATCTGCACCGCCAGCGCTACTCGCCGGCTCTTCCAGTCTTGCAACAGTGCCGCCGCCTGGCCCGCCGCGAGACGCGCTTCAGGGTATCGCCTCTCCCGCAAGTAGCGCTTCACCAGATCCATTTGGCAGAGCCCCTCAACCCGCGCAATCAGTTCCTGGATCAGTCTTTTCTGCTTTGCCGAAACCGGCAAAGTCGCCAGCACCTTCTTGTAGACCTCGATCTGCGCCTGCTTGAGGAGATAGCTATCGGCGGCGAGCCCGTCGGGGAGCATCCGGTGTTCAATCCCCACCTGCCGCAGAAGGTTCATCTTCGCCCCGCGAAAGGACATGCGCACCCAGAGGTCGAAGTCTTCCGAGCGCCGATAGCGTTCGTCGAACAGTCCGGCGTCGATCATTGCCTGCCGCGAGGCCACCACGGCCGAAGTCGTCACCGCGCATTCTTCCGTCAGCAGCTTTTCGAACGTCACCGGTGGACTCTGCGGTTGCCGCTCGAAAGCCCGGCCCACAGAAGACCGGCCGACATGCACTCGATCCTTCATGAAGTAGGAATCGCAGTAAACCAGATCCAGCCCCTGTTCCTCAAGCAGCGGAACCAGCCGAGCCAGATGCTCGGGCAAATAGATGTCGTCGCTATCGAGGCAGGCGATGTACTTGCCTCGCGCCGTGCGGATCGCCGTGTTGCGCGCCCCCGATGGTCCCCGGTTTTCCTGCCGTATGTAGATCAGCCTCTCGCCGTAGCTCCGGATCGCCTGTTCCAGCGCCTCCGTATCTGGCGAGCCGTCATTCACCAGCACGACCTCAAAATTCGGATACGTCTGCGCGAACACGGAATCCAGCGCTTCCCGTATATGCTCCGCTGCCTGATATGCAGGAATGATGACGCTCACCAGAGGTTGTTGCCGCTCATCCAAGATGCACACCCCTCCCCCAACTCTGATCCAGCAAACCGGAGTCCAACCCCGCCCCAGTACCTCAGCCTAACTGTTTGATTTTAATGGATGTTTATCGTCGGGAGGAAACGGCACTAAAATCTCTGGGCAAGCGACCATCTACTATGGGTAATTTGTTTCCCTTTCTTGCCCCTGCTCGCTTACCAACCACGCTTCAGGGCCCGGGTAAACTCCGCCACAGGCAAGGTGTTCAGCACATCTTCCTTCTTGAGCCAGGCCCGCCGCGCCTGCAAAATTCCGTAGCGCATTTTCTCCATGTGCGAGGTGTGGTGGGAATCGGTGTTGATGACAATTTTCACGCCATGCTCTTTGGCCAGGCGCAGATGAACGTCGCTGAGGTCGAGCCGGTCGGGGTAGGAGTTCAGTTCCATCGCTACTTTGTGTTTGGCCGCCGCTTTGAGCACGGCGTCAAGATCGAACTGGTAGGCATCGCGGCGCAGCAGCAGGCGTCCGGTGGGATGCCCGATCAGCGAGGTATTGGGATTGGCAATCGCCTTCAGCAGCCGTTCGGTCATGGTGGCGCGATCCTGGTTGAACTGCGAGTGCACGCTGGCGATGACGATGTCCATTTGCTCGAGCACCGAATCGGAGAGATCAAGCGCGCCATCGCCCAGAATGTCGACTTCAATCCCCGCGAAAATGCGAATGCCCTTCATCTTCTTTTCGACCGCGCGAATCCTTTCGATGTGCGCCAGTGCGCGTTCGTCGGTGAGGCCGTTGGCAAAAGCAAGATTTTTCGAGTGATCGGTTATCGCCATGTACTCGTAGCCGCGTTCCCGTGCCGTCTCCGCCATCTCTTCAATGGTGTTGCGGCCGTCGGTTTCGACGGTGTGCATATGCACGTCCCCGCGGATGTCGGATAGTTGGATCAGCACGGGCAGCGTGTGTCCGGCGGCGGCTTCGATCTCTCCAAGATTCTCGCGCAATTCGGGAGGAATGAAGTCGAGCTTGAGCTTGGCGTAGATTTCTTCTTCGGTCTTGCGCGCGACCGGCTTCGCGTCTTCGACTTTAGCGAGGCTATATTCGTTGAGCGTGAAGCCCATCTTGAGCGCGCGCTGGCGCAAGGCCACGTTGTGCGCCTTGGAGCCGGTGAAATATTGCATGGCCGCTCCGAAAGATTCGGGCGGTAGCAGGCGCACATCCACCTGCATGCCGTTGCGATGGCGGAAGCTGACCTTGTTTTCTCCTTGCGCGATCACGTCCATCAGCCCGGGGAAGCGGAGTAGGTGTTCGATGATCTTCTGCCGCGGTTCTGCCTCTATGCAGGCCTTGCCCGTGACCAGGATGTCGAGGTCGCCGACGGTTTCGCGTCCGCGGCGCAGCGATCCGGCGGGCGTAACTTTTTCGATGCCTGAAGCAGCTAGCAGATGCTCCACCAGTTTTTCCGCCAGCTCTTCTGCGGTGTCGAGCAGGAATCGTCCGGCGATGCGGCGGTAGTCTTCGATCGCCTTAAGCAGCTTTACTTCATGTTTTTCACCCATGCGAGGCAGCGTGCGGATCTTGCCCTCGCGCGCCAACTTCTCTACGCCCTCGAGGTCGCTGACCTGGTAGGCGCTCCAGATCAAAGCAATCGTCTTCGGACCAAGGCCCTGAATCTTGAGCAGTTCGAGCATTGAGGGGCGGTATTTTTTCAGGAGTTCGGCGTGCGCTTCGATGCGGCCATCTTTGAAAAGCATCTGCAAATTGGCCAGCATGCCCTTGCCGATGCCCTGTATCTCGAGAAGTTTCTTCGGCTCCTGAATCAGGTCGGCCACCCGTTGCGGCAGCGCTTCAATAGCCTGCGCCGCGTTGCGGTAAGAGCGCACCCGAAACGAGTCCTGCCCGTCGATCTCCAGCAGATCGGCAGTCTCGTAGAGAATTCCGGCGATGGCTTTGTTGTCCATTTAGAGTTCTTCCGCGGGTAGAGACGGGCCTTGACCCATCTCCCTCACACCAGTTCGATCCGCAGGTCGCGCCCAATCGCCCGCGCAGCCCGGCACAATGTCTGCAGCGTTACCGAGGCGTTGCCTGGATCAAGCAGCCGGTCCAGCGCTGCGCGACTCGTGTTCATGCGACGCGCCATCTCCACCTTGTTGATCTTCGCCCTCTTCATCGCTTTCTGCACTTGCCAAGCCAGCGCTTCTTTGAGCGCGGTGGCGCGGGCTTCCTCAAGGATGCCTTCCTCCTTCAAGAAATCATCCAGCGATGAGCCAATACGAGGGTTTTTCTTTTTCATGCCGTCACCTCCTTCATCCGTGTTCTTTGACCATCCCGACTCGCTGGCTTAAGTATGTATCAGAAATGGTACATTGTCTAGACCCTGCACGCTGACGGTGCAGGTCACGACGAAAGGAAACTTTGCCCGCGCCGTTCCCCGCGAACAGGGAATCCGGATCGCCATGTCAATTTTTCAAGCGTAGCTAAGAGGTGCGAGATGTCGCGTGCTCGCAAGGGACCTGAGGACACAGCCAGCCCGGGCGGCGAGCGCACAATACAGCTTGATCCGCAAGACCGGCCTGAGCAAAGCGACCTCAAATCAGGGAACCTTGGTCACATTGGCCGCTTGCGGCCCTTTCTGTCCCTGGACAATCTCAAACTCCACCTTGTCGCCCTCCTGCAGGCTCTTGTAGCCTTCGGTGGTGATGGAGCTGTAGTGAATGAATACATCCGGTCCATCGTCTCGGCCGAGGAAGCCGTATCCTTTGGCGTTGTTGAACCACTTGACGGTGCCTTTGAAACGTTCCACGTGCGCCCCTCTTTCTTGCGGATTGCCCCGAAAAGGCGCGATTTCGGGGTCCGCAAAAAAATGTGTACGAATTGTGCTGCTCACCGGGGGTGCTGTCAAGGCTCAGCGTCACACATCAATGTTCGCAGGCAAGGGCCGCTCGTGTAGGGCGGGCGCCCTCGCCCGCCCAGGCCGAGCGCAGCTCGGCCTCGCCTCAAAAGGCGGTATTGGCAGAACACTCCGCTGTGCCCGGTATGACCGCGGAAATGCTCGCGCTTTAGCGACCGGGGTCGGCTTTTTGCGTCTCCAATTAGTTTTTTCGAAGGCCGGCCCTCTAGCGCGCTGGTCGCGCCGTCTGAGCCAGCCACAAGATCCCCGAGATGGTCTTGGCGTCGCGGATGCGTCCATTGAGCGCCATCCGTTTTGCCTCCGATAAAGCGAAAAACCTGATTGCGATCTTCTCGTCCGGCTCGGGCTGAGCCTCGCCAGCCCGGAGACCGCGGGCCAGGTAGATGGTCATGGTTTCGTCGAGGAAACCGGGGCTCACGTAAAAATGCAGGATTCTCTTCCACTGGCGGGCGCTGTAGCCGGTTTCTTCGAATAACTCGCGCTTGGCGGCGGTGAGCGACGTTTCGCCGTCGTCGATGCGTCCGGCGGGCAGCTCCCACATCATGGACTGCGCGGCGTGGCGATACTGGCGCTCGAGAAGGATGCGCGGCTCGGCTTTGCGGGCCGCCTTCGCCGAGTTATCGAGGGCCAGATCATCGACGGCCAGAACAACGATGGAGCCGGAATGCCGTATGACATCGCGGCGGGCGCGCACGCCTCCAGGCTCCTCCACTTCATCAGTGGTGACGCTGAACACCGGGCCCTGGAAACGGATGCGGGAAGAGAGGACGCGCCCTTGCTTTAATTTCGTTCCTGCTGATTTCGCCATGACAACAATATTAAGGTATGCTGCGCCGGTGAGCCGAAAACCCATTACCGAAAAGACGACCGGAAGAACAAAGATGATTAGGAAAACAATGACCGGAAAGCCCTCCATAGCCATCGTCGGGGCCGGGAGACTCGCGACTTTTCTGGCCGTGGCGCTGCACGACGCCGGTTTCCCAATTACCGAGATCGTCGCACGCGACTCGCCGCGGTCGCGCCAGCGCGCTCGCGCGCTGGCCGCGAAGGTGGGCGCTCAACCCGTCACCGCGCATTCCGCCGCGCTGGACGCCACCTTGCTGTGGCTCTGCGTTCCCGATCGTGAGATTCGCCGCGCGGCTTCGATTTTGTCAGATCATCTGGTTGCGCGCGCGCTGCTTGAGCAGAAAGTTATAGCCCGCTTCGCCCTGCACTCCAGCGGGGCGCTCTCCAGCCGCGAACTCGATCCTCTGCGCAAAGCAAGCGCCGCGGTCGCGTCGGCGCATCCGCTGATGACCTTCGTTGCCGGCGCGCATCCTTCAGAGCATCCTTCTATGACGGGTGTACCTTTTGCCATCGAAGGTGATGAGGAGGCCGCGCGAGTTGCACGGCGAATCGTCCGCGCGCTGGGAGGAGAGAGTTTCTCATTACCCGCGAAGCGCAAAGCCGCATACCACGCGTGGGCCACGATGACATCGCCGCTCTTGCTGGCGTTCCTGGTGACACTAGAAGAAGCCGCCCGCGCCGCCGGACTCACGCGGCAAGATGCGCGCCGCAAGAGCTTGCCCATCATCCGGCAGACTCTGGCCAACTACTCGCGCCTCGGTCCGGCGCACTCATTCAGCGGGCCGCTGGTTCGTGGAGACGCGGACACGGTGGCGAAGCACTTGACGGTGCTGAAAAAGCATCCCGGAGCGCGCGAGGTTTATGTGGCCCTGGCGAGAGCCGCATTGCGCGGCCTGCCAGTGAAGAACCAGAATGGACTAAAGCGGTTGCTGCGTGCGCTTTAATTCTGATCCTTTACCGTGACCGCGAAATGAGTCATATAGTGGAGGGACGGGCGTCTCGCGAGCCTGCCCTGAGCGAACCCGAAGGGTCCAGCCGGGCGGGGACGCCCGGCTCTCCATCAGGATGCTTGGATCGACAGCAGTAACAATCACGCGGTCGTGGCACTAATTCCGAACTCGGCGACTGCTGAACAAATGCCCAAGCTTCTCTTGCTTCGTCCGTAAATATTCTTCGGTATGTTCCGTGGGCGCGACTTCGCAAGGCACGCGCTCGGTCACTTGGATCCCGGCGTTTTCGAGCGCAGCGACTTTATCGGGATTATTCGATAGCAAGCGCACCCGCTTGATGTCCAACGCCTTCAGGATCGCCACCGGCATCTGGAACTCGCGCTGGTCGGCCTTAAAACCAAGGCGCTCATTCGCTTCCACCGTGTCAAATCCGCTGTCCTGGAGCGCATAGGCCTGCAGTTTCGCCATCAGCCCAATGCCGCGGCCCTCCTGCTGCTCATAGATAAGGACGCCCGCCCCCAGTTGGGCGATCATCGAGAGCGCCATTTCCAGTTGCTGGCGGCAATCGCAGCGCAGCGAGCCAAACACGTCGCCGGTCAGACACTGCGAGTGGATGCGCACCAGCGGCGACCCGGAGTGCACCTCGCCCATCACCAGCGCCACCGCCTCTTCGGTCCTGGTGTCGTCGCCCGATGCCGACGCCCTGGTCGCAAACCCGTGAATCAGGAAGTGTCCCCAGCGCGTCGGGAAGTCCGCCGACGCCACTTGTTTTACCTTTAAAGAACTCACCGCTAAATTATAGTCTTCGATTTCAGGTACACACCTCTGCGAGTGCTCAATCTCCCGACGGTCGACGCTTTGAGTGTTCCGCTGCGCGCGGCGGACACAGCTGCAAAATCACCTGTGGATAGGCGAAATGGAGCGACGGCTGCTAAAATCAAAACGTAAACTCGCCGCCAAAATGGGGCTATAGCTCAGCTGGGAGAGCGCATCGTTCGCAACGATGAGGTCGTCGGTTCGAGCCCGACTAGCTCCACCATATTTTTCAATCTCCATTCCGTCGGTGTGAACGCCTGAACGCCACTGGCTCGCCTCCCTGCTAAGCTCATTCTTGCGTGAATCGGAAATACGACGTCATCATTCTCGGAGCCGGCGCGGCCGGCCTGATGTGTGCCATTGAAGCCGGCAAGCGCGACCGCAGCGTTCTGGTGCTCGAACGCGCGGATCGAATCGGCAAGAAAATCCTGATCTCCGGCGGCGGCCGCTGCAATTTCACCAACCTGCACACCGTCCCTGAGAATTTCCTTTCCGCCAATCCACACTTCGCCAAATCGGCGCTCGCCCGCTATACTCCGGCGGACTTAGTGCGCCTCGTCGAAAAACATCGCATTCCATACCACGAGAAGAAGCTCGGCCAGTTATTCTGCGATCGAGCGGCCAGCGACATCACGGCAATGCTCGAGCAGGAATGCCGCGACGCTGGAGTTGAAATCCGGTGCGACACGAAAGTGAGTGCGGTGCTGAAGAACGAGTTGCTGAAGAACGAGCCGCACAAGAATGACCAGTTCACCGTGCAAGCCGAGGGCGCCAATTTCGCCGCGCCCCGCCTGGTGGTCGCCACCGGCGGGTTATCCATCGCGAAAATCGGCGCCACCTCATTTGGTTACGATCTGGCCCGGCAGTTCGGCCTAAAGATCGAGCCCCCACGCGCCGCCCTCGTCCCTCTCACCTTTAGCGAACGGGACCGCAAGCGCTGGTGCGATTTGGCGGGAGTCTCCACCGAAGTGGTTGCTTTCACTCGTAGCACGAAGCGCAGCACGAAACAAGCGTTCCGCGAAAACATGCTCTTCACTCATCGCGGCATCAGCGGGCCCGCGATTCTCCAAATCTCTTCTTACTGGGACGGCCGGGAACCCATTCATCTCGACCTTGCGCCCGACCGCAATCTCACCGCCGATTTGCGAACGTGTGGCCATTACGACCAGTCGAGTTGGAAATTGCTGTTGAGAGAAGTCCTGCCTCGCCGCTTCGCGGATCGCTGGCTCGAAACCTATCCTTTAGCCGGAAACTCCGATCGCGCCCTGGCTGACGCCGAACATCGACTGCATGCGTGGGAAGTGACGCCGGAAGGAACCGAGGGTTACGGAAAAGCGGAAGTCACTGCGGGCGGCGTCGATACCAACGAACTTTCCGCCAAGACCATGGAATCAAAGAAAGTGCCCGGTCTTTTTTTTATCGGAGAACTGGTCGACGTCACCGGCCAGCTCGGCGGCTTCAACTTCCAATGGGCTTGGGCGTCCGGATTTTGCGCCGGACAGGCAGTGTGAGGCAACTGGGGATTGGTAATTTGTGATTTGTAATCTCACACAATGGCCAATTGATTTTCAATTACCAATTACAAATTACCAATCACAAATTTTAAATCTCCGCGCCTTCCTGCATGAACGGCATACGGGCCAGAATTTCCGCGGCCCGCTCCAGTTGTTTCAGGTCTTCACCAGTGAAGTCTGTGCCCGCGAGCGAAGCATCCAGCCCTTTGCGCGAAACTTGTACCACTCCCATCACATTTCCTTCGGAGCGCACCACGGGAACGGACATGATTTTCTGAATCGGCATTTGCTCCTGGCTTCGATCTTCTTCCTCGGCCCCCAGCTTGACCGCTTCAAACAGGCTGACATGTTTTACGCGCGTAAAGGCATTCGACAGAAGTGGAGTGCGAGTCGCTGCGGTCCGGGCTGCAACCGCCGATCCGGTCAGCGGCAGTACGCCCGCGGATCGCAGTTCCGGGGGAAAGATAAATCGCAGACTACCCTTTTCTAACCTGAGGAGTGCCACTTCGCTGCGGCGCACATGCAGGGCGTGCGCCAGCTTCCGGCAGACTCGATCCGAACTCGGAGATTCCGAAAGCATGCTCTCCAACTCGCTGACGCTGGCCTTGGCGGCCTTGGCTGCAGAACCTTGATTGCCAGTCGATGACATAGTTGTGCTCTTGAGGCTGTCCTTAGCTATCCTGCGGGCACCAGCAAGTTTTCGACAAGTTACCAGAGTGCTCTTGCGGCCTTCCGGCACCGTAATCTTGGCCGTGTCCAAAAGAGTAACTTTTCTTATACGGCGGAACGAATTTTCCGATGCCTGGCGGCACTATTCCACAGGCATTCGCGATATAGTTAAACAGATCGTTCTTCGCAAATAGTCGGATAGCGGCTAATTGGAGTACGCGAATGTCGCTTATTCGTTACGTAAGACCATTCTTGGAATTGGGTATCTGTAAGGAGCACCGCATGGCTCGCAAGACAACAGGAAGCTCTACCACAAGCTCTACCACCAGTCGCAGCAAGAAAACCGCAGCCTCGATTCAGCCTGCCGCTGTGCAGGTTGCGTCCGAAGTTCCGAAGAATGGGAAGCCGTCCAACCTCGTTGTGGTCGATCTCCCTGTCAATCTCGAAGAAGAGATTCGACGCCGCGCCTATGAACTCTACCTGCAGCGCAGAGCGACTGCGGGCAATGAGAACGTCAACGGCGACGAGAACACGGATTGGCTGATTGCGGAGCGCGAGATCCGTTTGCGCTACGGCAATCAGGAACGGCGCAGGGCATAGCTAGCAGCGGGATCCGAGCAACGGAGTCTTACCGAGAGCTGGCGGACTTCCTACTTGGCTCTGTGCCGGACGCGATACGACCGCCGCTCGAAGCCCGACTGCTCCTGAGTATGAACGAGCCTGAGTACGAACGCGCGCCAGCCAGAGTCGCAGGCTGGTCGATGGAGTTACTGCTGTACCGCCTGAACCAGCGCGGGCCTCACCTGTTCGCGCTGAATTCCTGAGGCGTCCCACGCACCGCCCAGCGCCTTCACCAGGTAAACCGAAGTGACCATTTGCTGACCGAGCAGTTGCGTTGCCAGGCGTTCGTTGCTCAGCAGCGTGGATTGTGCGGTAATAACATCAAGGTAAGTGGTGACGCCGCCGACATAACGGTCATTGGCGAGGTTGAGCGCGCGGCGCGAGTCGGCGACCGCTGCCTGCTGAGTTTTCGCAGCCTGGTTAAGCAGCGCCAGACCGGAAAGCTCATCCTCCACTTGCTGAAATGCAACCAGCACTGACTCGCGATAATTCGCGACCGATTCGTCATAGGCCGCACGGCTGGACGCCAGGTTGGCGCGATTGCGGCCGCCATTAAAAATCGGCTGCAGCAGATCGCCACCCAGCGACCACATAGCGCTGGGAGCACTCATCAGTGTGGCAATGTCGCGGCTCTCCCATCCGCCGCTTCCCGACAGCGTGATATGCGGATAAAACGCAGTCATGGCTATGCCAACCTGCGCATTTTCGAATGCCATCTGGCGCTCGCTGGTAGCGACGTCAGGCCGGCGCTCCAGAATCTCAGATGGAACTCCGGTGGGAATCGCAGGTGGGATGGCGTCGAACGGCGCTTCAGCCATGCTGAAAGCCGACGCGGACTTCCCCGTCAGCACGGCGATCGCATGTTCGTATTGCGCGCGCTGCTGCAGCACGAGCTGAAGCTGCGTCGCCGTCGAATCCAGCAACGCGGCCTGCTGCGCGACTTCCAGCCCATTCGCGACTCCGCCTTCGTGACGGTGGTTGACCAGGTCCAATCCTCTTTGCTGGATTTCAACCGACTGCCGTACTACTCCCGCTTCGCGGTCAAGTTCACGCAAATTGAAATAGTCGGCGGCGAGTTCGGCGGTCAGCACCAGGCGCACATTTTCCAGATCGGCAGCACTCCCCTGCAACGAAGCGTTGGCCGCTTCGAGAGTGCGGCGCACGCGTCCGAATAAATCAAGCTCGTAGCTAACAGAAAACGGAACGGTAAAAACGTTCTCAGTGTCAACCTTGACGGTCTGAAGCGTCCCGCCCTCAAGCGGACGGTTGCCGGAGAGGCGCATTCGCTGCCCGCTGGGGTCGGCACTAAGTGTGGGAAAGTATGCCGAGGAGGCAATCCGCGCCTGTGCCCGCGCTTGCGAGAGTCGATCCTGCGCCGCCGCCAGCGACTGGTTTGCCTGAAGCAACTCGTACTCCAATCGGTCTAGTTCCGCGTCATGAAATATCTGCCACCACGCGCCTTTGGGAATTGCATCCTTCGGAGCCGCCGCCTGCCACGGCCCTTCGCTTTTCCACGTGTCGGGAACCTGCGCGGTGGGGCGCCTATATCTCGGCCCTACTGTGCACGCCAAGCCCGCTAGTAATGCCACGGCCAGCAAAGCGCAACACCCACCACGGAGACACAGAGAAACGGAGGAAGGCCTTTTCACAAGCTCATTGGCGGGTCGCGGTTGCTCCATAAGAGACGAAATCATGAACTCGCTTTTCTCCGTGACGGAGCCTGCCCTGAGCGGAGCCGAAGGGGACCTCCGTGGTGAGTGCTGGGCTTCACGAGCGGCCATCTCCTGCGCTCGGCTTGGCGACATGCACCTTCTGCCCTTCCTCCAGCGAGTCCGACGGATTGATGATGATCTGATCGCTCACGTCGAGCCCGCCCAGAATTTCGAGCGTAGCTCCGAAGTCGCGCCCAATGCTGATCGGGCGCAGATGCACCTTGCCGTCCTTGTCGACAACCGCAACCTGCGCGCCCTCGGCACGGAACAGCATGGCGTTTACCGGGATCGTAATCCTTGGCACAGAAGTCCCAGTCGCAAAATGCACCTGGCCGAACGAACCGGGCAGCAGCTTGCCATCTTTGTTGGGAACATCCACTTCCGTGTTCAGGGTGCGCGTCGCGAGATCGATGGCTTCGGCGGTGCGAACCACCGTGCCCACAAATTTCTGCCCGGGAAACTCCTGCAGCGTAACGTTGGCCTTCATCCCGGCTTTTATGTTCGGCGCATACGCCTGCGGAACACTCACGTAAACGCGCAGCGGGTCGACGCGCGCGATATCGAATAGCTCTCTGCCGGCCGCTTGCGCCCCGGAATTGATGAGCGCGCCCGGATCGACATTGCGCCGGGTAAGCACGCCGGAAAATGGAGCGTATACGTTCTTGAAAGACTCGAGTTCTTCCAGCCGGCGAACATTCGCGTCCGCTGCCGCCAGGTTGGCGAGCGCCTGCTGGTAGCCGCTCGCTTGCTGGTCGGCTTCCTGCTGCGAAACCGAGTCGGATTTGAGCAGATTCGCCCAACGGTCGGTGGAGATCTTCGCCAGTCCCAGCGCCGCCTTGAACTGTTCGCGGCTGGCCCGTGCCTGCGAGAGTTCCTGATCAACTTCCGGAGTGTCGATCGCCGCCAGCAGTTCTCCCTTTTCAACCTTGCTTCCCATGTCCTTGTACCAGCGTAAGAGGTAGCCGTTGGTGCGGGCAAAAATCGGGGACTCTATAAAAGCCTGCAAGTTTCCGGGCAACACCAGTTCATCGTTTCCGGGCTCGGCTTGGGGTTGCACCACGGCGACGGTCGGAACCGAAACGGCTTCGGTTTCTTTGGCCAACGCGTCGGTTTCGCTCTTCCGGTTCAGAAACGTAACTACGCCCGCGGTGATAAGAACGAGCAGCACGGCGCCAATCAGAAGCTTGGCTCGGCCTGCCGGATTGGGACCCACATCGGAAGGCTGATAGTCATCTGGGCGCACGGCCTCCGTCTCGTTCGGCTCGGTCGTTACGGGCGCCGGTTGTATTGGCATGATTGCGGTCTCCAAAAAATTCTCTGCTTCTCTGCTTCCCTACTTTTACTTCGTTCTACTTCCGCTCCGACTGCTGCCGTGCCTCGCGGCGGCCATGAATAATCGTAAATACACTGGGCACGAAAAATAACGTGGCTACGGTGGCGAAGAGCAGGCCGCCAATCACGGCCCGGCCCAACGGTGCGTTTTGCTCACCGCCCTCTCCCATGCCCAGCGCCATCGGCACCATGCCGATAATCATGGCGAGAGCCGTCATAATGACTGGCCGTATGCGCGTGTGGCCCGCTTCAAGAGCCGCTTGCCGCGCGGGCGCTCCCGCATTCATGCGGTCGCGAGAAAACGAAACCAGCAGAATCGAATTTGCGGTCGCCACCCCCATGCACATGACCGCGCCCGTCAGCGACGGAACACTGAGCGTGGTGCGCGTGATCAGCAGGAACCAGCAGATTCCTGCCAGCGCTCCCGGCAACGCTGTAATGATGATAAAGGGATCGAGCCACGACTGAAAGTTGACCACGATCAGCAAGTAGACGAGCACGATCGCCCCCAGAAGGCCAACGCCCAGTCCGAAGAACGAGG
>Ga0208820_1000381_pt1 | contig 35481 bp, 31 predicted proteins | sample June2015DPH_16_5_FD_184713 | JGI IMG/M metagenome (GOLD analysis project Ga0208820, IMG submission 184713) | Peatland microbial communities from SPRUCE experiment site at the Marcell Experimental Forest, Minnesota, USA - June2015DPH_16_40... | ecosystem: Environmental > Terrestrial > Soil >...
CGGGAACCAAGATTGGGTACACTCTGTCATAGCAAAAGCCGCTTCTTCGTTGGTCCTAACTGCTGTGTGGAAACTCAGTTATGCCATGAAAGGCGGCTTTTTGCCATAGTGCGATGAGAAATCCGGGCTAACGTCACACGCGTGCGCTGGAGCGGTCTCCCGGTCATGTTCTCCAGCACCACGCCGCGAATCGACGCGGCCTGTAATGCGCTCGCCGCCAGCGCCAGCAGCAGGAGTCTTCGCATAGCGTTTACCAACTGACGCATCGCGAGACCGCAGCGTGCATGCCGAATTCCTGGGTGGCCGGGTTTTCCCGTCATTGCGTTGAAATAATCAGCGCTGCGCTACACTCTTTCTTCGAGCTTGAGATGCAGCTAACCGGACAATCCATCATCGGCACGCGCCGCGCCACCGGTTCGGCCGGCGCATTTTTCGCTTCGAACGCGCACACGGGTGAGCGGCTGGAGCCGGCTTTTTACCCGGCGGATGATCGCGATCTGGATGAAGCGGCCGCGCTGGCCTCCGCCGCTTTTGCCGGCTATCGCGCTCTGGCGCGCCGCAGCCGCGCCGAATTTCTGCGGGAGATCGCGGCGCAGTTGACGGCGCTGGGCGATGCGCTTATCGAACGCGTGATGCTCGAAACAGCGCTCGCGGAAGCCCGCGTCCGCGGCGAGCTCGACCGCACCGCCAACCAACTCCGCTTCTTTGCAGGCATCGTCGAAGAGGGTTCCTGGGTGGATGCGCGCATCGATACCGCCGACCCCAAACGCAAGCCGGCGCCCAAGCCCGATCTGCGTTCCATGCTGCGCCCGTTGGGTCCGGTAGCGGTGTTTTGCGCCAGTAATTTTCCGCTGGCGTTCTCGGTGGCGGGCGGCGACACGGCGTCGGCGCTGGCCGCCGGCAGCCCGGTGGTGGTGAACGCCCACTTCTCTCACCCCGGCACGGCCGAGATGTGCGGCGCCGCCATCGCCGCCGCGGCGCGCCGGACGCAGATGCCCGACGGCGTGTTTTCGCTGCTCTTCAGCCGCACTCATCACATCGGGCAGGCACTGCTGGCGCATCCTCTGATTAAGGCCGCCGCGTTCACCGGTTCGCGCAAGGGCGGCCTGGCGCTGGCGGAGATCGCGCACTCGCGGCCGGAGCCCATCCCTTTTTACGCCGAAATGAGCAGCGTGAACCCGGTGTTCGTGCTGCCCCATGCACTGGCCCAGCGCGGCGACGAAATCGCCGGCGGATTGCACGCGTCGGTAACCCTGGGAGTGGGGCAGTTCTGCACCAAGCCCGGCGTCGTTCTGCTCGAGGAGGGGCGCGACGGTGACCGGCTGGTGGCCGCGGTTGGCGCGAAAATGGGCGCCACCCAGCCGGCGCCCATGCTGAACTCCGGCATTCTCGAGAATTATGGCCGCCTGGTGGAGGAGCGCTCGCGCAGCGCGCGCGTGCATCGCGTGGCGCAAGCCGTCGGCGCGAATGCCGCCCCCACACTTTTCGAAACCGATGCCGAGACCTTTCTCGATAGCCCGGAGCTGGCCGCCGAAGTGTTCGGGCCGGCTTCGCTGATGGTCCGCTACCGGACGCTCGATCAGGCGCTCGAAATCGCCGCCACCATGGAAGGCAACCTCACCGCTACGATTCACATGGCCGCGGGCGATGAAGATGCCGCGGCCCGCCTGGCGGCCGCGCTCGAAACGCGCGTCGGCCGCATCGTATTTGACGGCTACCCGACCGGCGTCGAAGTGTGCCAGGCAATGGTCCACGGCGGAGCATGGCCCTCCACCGCGGACGGCCGCAGCACTTCGGTGGGCGGCCGCGCCATCGACCGTTTCGTGCGGCCGGTGTGTTTTCAGGACGCTCCCGCATCTCTGCTGCCCGAGGAATTGCGCGCCGGCAACCCCGCCGGCATCTGGCGCATCGTGAACGGCGAACGCACGCGGGACTAGCGCCCGCGCCATGAAAAACCCAGGTAACGCCGGCGATCTTGTCGCCGGTGACCTGCCCGCGATTCCCGGAGCTTCGATGTGGTTTTTCGACCCTCTCGCGCCGCGTCAAACCGCGACACATTGACAGACGACAAAAACCGATCGTCCGTCCTACCATCGTGCGTTACGATGAAAGCTGAGACCGGCCATGTTCTGGGGAAGGGTGTCTTCAGTTTTCGCGGTGCTGGGCCTCTGGGCCGCGAGCGGTGCGCTGGCCAACGCCCAGGTGGTCAACGTCTGGCTGACCACCGACGATCGGCAAACGCTGATGGCGCCCCAGCCGCCGGTCGACTTCGCGCCCGGCGCTTCCAGCCAGCTTCCGTCCATCTTCATTTCCGAATCCGAAACCGGGCAGACCATCGAGGGGTTCGGCGCTTCCATGACCGATTCCGCGGCTTACCTGCTGAACGAAGTCGTCCCCAAGACCGCGCTCGGCGGCGTAATGCAATCCATCTTCGGGCGCACCCAGGGAATCGGCGTCAGCTTCCTTCGTAACCCCATGGGCGCCTCCGACATCGCGCGGTCCCTCTATTCCTATGACGATCTTCCGTTCGGAGCCACCGACCCCACTCTGGCCAGCTTTTCCGTCGCCCACGACCAAGCCGACATCCTCCCGCTGCTCGCGCAGGCGAAGGCCATCAATCCGCAAATCAAAATGCTCGGCACGCCGTGGAGCCCGCCTGCGTGGATGAAAGGGAACGATTCCATGCTGGGCGGCACGTCGTCCACCTTATCCCAGTTGCTCCCGGCTGAGTACTCCGCATTCGCCGACTACCTCGTCAAGTATGTGCAGTCGTATCAGGCCGCCGGGGTTACGGTCGACTACCTCACCATCCAGAACGAACCGCTCAACGTTCCCACGGGTTATCCGGGCTCATACATGGGTCCCCCGGACCAACTCAACATTTTGAAGAACTACGTCCTGCCCGCGCTGGCCGCGGCCAACATCGACACCAGGATTCTGGTATACGACCACAACTGGGACGCGCCCTCGTACCCGGAGACCGTTCTTGCGGATGCCACGCTCGCCGGCTCGGCGCAAATCGCCGGCGTCGCCTGGCATTGGTACGGCGGCCCTACAGGCGCCATGACCACCCTGCACAACCTCTTCCCGCTATTGAATCAGTATGTCACGGAAGCCTCGGGCGGAACCTGGATCTACGACGAAGAGCAGACCGATTTCGAAATGATCATCCACTCCATGCGGAACTGGAGCCGGTCTTATGTCAAATGGAGCCTCGCGCTCGACGAGAACCGGGGACCGTTCATTCAAGGCGGCTGCGGCACCTGCAGCGGCCTGATTACTGTCAACTCCGTTACCGGCGCGGTCACTAATAACATCGACTATTACACACTGGGCCATTTTAGTAAGTTCGTGCTGCCCGGAGCCGTGCGCGTGTGGTCGAACAACGCACCGGGCCTGATCAGCGCGGCGTTTATCAACCCGCTTCGCCACACCGGCATCGCCGGCCCTGATCGCTCCGAGTCCCGCGACCGGCCGCGCGTGCTGGTGGTCTACAACGATTCGGCGTCCGCCCAGGCCTTCCAGGTGGTGTGGTACGGAAAATCGTTTCAGTATTCCCTGCCCTCTTACGCCGGCGCCACGTTTCAATGGGAAGACCTCGAGTATTTGTGCCAGCCGTCGCGCTGGACTCCCGTGATACCCGCAACCATCCAGATCCAGGCTTCCAGTTATAACCAGGTTAGCGGACTCCAAACCGAATCCTGTTCCAACACAGACTCGAAATCCTGTTCCGACACAGACTCGAACGGCGTTGCGACCGGCGGATTCGACCTGGGATATTCCAGTCCCGGTTCTTGGGCGGAATACCGGAATATCGATTTCGGCTCCGGAGTCCATTCGGTCTCGGTGCGGGTGGCGAACGGCAGCGGCAGCCCCGCGGCGATCGAGTTTCATTCCGGCAGTCCCGCCGGACCGCTGCTCGCGCAAGCCACCATCCCCAATACCGGCGGCTGGCAGACGTGGCAGACCGTCACCGCGACAGTTTCCAGCGCCGCAGGAGTGCAGAATCTGTATCTCGTCTTCTCGAGCGGCGTCGTAGGCGCGGCAGGCAACGTGAACTGGTTCCAGTTCCAATGAAATCAGTTGACACCCGCGCCAACGCCAGCCGGGGTTTCGGAAGGAACGACGGGCGAACCCTGCGCCGTTTGATGCTGGTCCTGGCCGTAGCTGGTTCTGCATTCGGCCAGACTTACACTATCGACACGATCGCCGGAGGCGGACTGCCGGTCAACGTTCCCGGCACGTCCGCCGGCATCGGCAGCGCTTCGGGAGGAATCGCGGTCGATTCCGCCGGCAACGTATTCTTCGTCGCGCAGGACTACAACACCGTCCTGCGCCTGGATGCAGCATCGGGTGTGCTGACCCTGGTCGCGGGAAACGGAACCTACGGCTTCAGCGGCGATAACGGTCCGGCCACCAGCGCCCAGTTGGCCTACCCGGCGGGCGTCGCCGTGGACTCCTCCGGCAACGTGTACATAGCCGACCCGGGTAATGGCCGCGTCCGGAAGGTCTCGAATGGAGTGATTGCCACTGTGGCGGGCGGCGGCGCCTCGCTCGGCGACAACGGCCCGGCCATCAGCGCCCAATTGTCCGCCCCCGCGGGCATCGCCATCGATTCGGCCGGTAACCTCTACATCGCCGACGCAGCCGATAACCGCATTCGCAAGGTCTCGAACGGAGTGATCACCACCGTGGCGGGCAACGGGACGCCAGGCTTCGGCGGTGATAACGGCGCAGCCACCAGCGCCCAACTCCACGATCCCGGCGGTGTCGCGGTGGACTCAGCCGGCAACGTCTACATCGCGGACACCCAGAACAACCGTATCCGCGAGGTCTCCAACGGAATCATCGCCACCGTGGCGGGAGGCGGCTTGTGCAGCTTCTTCATGCGTTTCGGGACCGGCAACGGCGACAACGGCCCCGCTACCAGCGCCCAATTGTGCGGTCCGGACGGCGTCGCCACTGACTCCGCGGGAAACTTTTACATCACCGATGGATGGAACCTTATTCGCGAAGTTTCGGGCGGGATCATTACCGCTGTGGCCGGCGGTGGCGCCTCGCTCGGCGATAACGGCCCGGCCACCAGTGCCCTGTTGGGCTCAGGGTCAGGGATCGCCTTCGACTCGTCAGGCAACCTGTACATAGCCGACGGTTCTAATAACCGCATCCGCAAAGTCTCGAACGGCATGATCACCACGATTGCCGGGAATGGAACGGGCTTTGGCGGCGACAACGGCCCCGCCACCGGCGCCCAATTGGACCTGCCCTCCGGCGTTGCCGTGGATTCCACCGGCGATCTCTACATCGCCGATGCTCGCAACGGCCGCGTTCGCAAGGCCTCGAATGGCGTGATCACAACCGTCGCCGGAAACGGGGCTCCGGGCTCCAGCGGCGACAACGGCCCGGCCACTGCCGCGCAGTTGAACGGTGTCGCGTACGGCCTTGCCGTCGATTCCGCCGGAGACCTTTACATCGCCGACGCGTACAATTGCCGCGTCCGCAAAGTCTCAAACGGCGTGATCGCCAACATCGCGGGAAATGGCTTTTGTGGCTTCAGTGGTGATAGCGGTCCGCCAAACGCCGCCCAACTCAACGTCCCGTCCGGTGTCGCAGTGGACTCCGCTGGCAACGTCTTCATCGCCGACACGAATAACCACCGCGTTCGCAAGGTTTCCGACGGTGTGATCACAACCGTGGCGGGCAGCGTAACCGGCGGTTTCGCCGGCGATGGCGGCATTGCCACCAATGCCGAATTGAACTTCCCAGATGGCGTCGCCCTGGATTCCGCCGGCAACCTGTACATCGCGGATTCGAACAATTCCCGTATCCGCAGGGTCTCCGGCGGAGTGATCACGACTGTCGCCGGAAACGGCTCTGGCTATAGCGGGGACAATGGCCCGGCCACCAGCGCCGGGTTGAGCTACCCATCGAGCGTCGCCGTGGACTCGGCCGGCAGCCTCTATATCGCGGGCGATCCTTACCGCGTTCGCAAGGTCTCCGGAGGTGCAATCACGACCGTCGCCGGAGCCGGTGCAACGGTCGCAGATGGCACACCGCCGGCCAACGCAGCCCTGAATGCGCCGTCCAGCATTGCCATAGACCCTTCCGGCGATGTATACATCTCGGATACGGGAAATGATCGCGTGCGTGTTTTGACTCCTGCGGGCGCCTCCTGCGCGTACACCGTCAACCCGCTCTCCTTTTCGGCCGTCGCTTCCTCCGGCGGCAACCTCGTCGTGACCATCCAAACCGCGTCTGGTTGCACCTGGGCGGTTCAAAGCCTGCCCCAATGGATTGCATGGTCCGGCAATACCATAGGCACTGGGGCGGCGACCGTCACGCTCGCCGCCGCCGCCAACTCCGGCGACGATCGCTCGGCCGTGATTTCGATTGCCGGCGTGCCGCTCGTCGTAACCCAAACGGGCACAGGCAGCACTGCGAACGGCGCCAGTTACTCGGCCGCGGTGGTCCCCGGCAGCGTCGCCTCGGTATTCGGAAACTTCCCTCTCTCCTCGCCGGTCAGCGCCACCGAATACCCGCTACCGACCAATATTTCGGGACTTTCCGTTCAGCTCGGCGGCAGCACGCTGGCGCCGCTGTTGTTCGCCTCGAGTGGCCAGATCAACTTCCAGGTTCCCTGGGAATTGGCCGGACAATCGCAGACTACGTTGGCTGTCATGGTGAACGGCCAGGCCGGCACTGCCCAGACCTTGAGCCTCGCTCCGTTCGCCCCCGCAATCTTCAGCGTGAACGATCAAGGCACCGGCCAGGGGGCGATCCTCGACCTGTCCAACCGGCTGGTCGATTCCAGCAACCCCGCGGCCGCCGGCGACTGGGTCTCGATCTACTGCACCGGCCTCGGCGCGGTCGGCTACCAGCCCGCAACCGGTTCGTCTGCTCCCATCCCTACCGGCCCCGACTTTCCGCTTTCCTGGGCCTTGACCGAGCCGGCGGTGACCATCGGCGGAGTGCAGACTGCGGTTATCTACTGGGGCCTCGCGCCCGGCTATGTGGGTTTGTACCAGCTCAACGCGAATGTGCCCGACGTGGGGCCCGGCAATGCCATCCCGGTGACGGTTTACATCGGTGGCGCAGTCTCGAACACCGTGACCATGGCCGTCCGGTAAGCGTGGCAAGTAAACCGCGAGTAGCGTCGAACCTCCAACTCCAGATGCAGTGGACTTTGCGTCGAGCCAGGTGGCTCCGGTCAGAGGTAGGACAGACGATCGGTTTTTGTCGTCTGTCAGGCGGCGCGTCCCCAGCCGTTGCAAGACAGACGACAAAAACCGATCGTCTATCCTACCTGGCCCGCTACAGCAGATCTTCCCGCTTCTGGCGCTCCAGAGCCTTGACCACGTCGCCGACTTGCTGCGCCAGGTCGCGGCGCGCTACCAGCAGCGCGTCGGGAGTATCGATCACGATCAGGTCGTCAACGCCGACCAGCGCCACCGTCTTGCCGCGAGCATCGACAAAATTGCGGTGCGCGTCCAGGCAAACCGATTCGCCAGCCACCACGTTGCCGTCGCCATCGCCGGGCAGCAGTTCATACACCGCGTTCCAGCTTCCCACGTCGTTCCAGCCGAAATCCGCGGCTGCAATGCCGTGCACGTTGCCGGCTTTTTCCATCACGGCGTAATCGACGGAGATGTTGTCGCATAAGGGAAAAGCCTGCGCCAGCCTGGCCGTGAACTGGCGCGAGCCGAAGCGTGGCAGAGACGCCAGGAGGGTCGCCGTCTTCGGCAGATGCTGACGCAACTGGTCCAGCAGCACGCCGGCGCGCCAGAAGAACATCCCCGAGTTCCAATAGAAGTTGCCGGCCGCCACGTAACGCCTGGCTTGCGCCAGCGCCGGCTTCTCGCGAAACCGCTTCACCGGAAAAGGCTCGGGCGTGCCGGCCTGGACGCCACGCGGGAATTCGATATAGCCGTAGCCGGTTTCCGGCCAGCGCGGCTGAATCCCCACCACCATCAGGTGTCCGGCGGCCGCGCCCCAGAAAGCCGCTCGCACCACGTTGCGGTAGACCGCCGGGTGGGTGACCACGTGGTCGGCGGGGAATACGCCCATCACGGCATCCGAATCGAGCGAGCGCAGAATGTGCGCCGCCAGTCCGATCGCCGGTGCCGTGTTGCGCTGCGCCGGTTCGGCCAGCACCTGGGCCTTGGGCACGGCAGGAAGCTGCGCCACAATGGCGTCGCGCAGGTGATGATTGGTCAGAATCCAGATGCGCTCCGGCGGAATCACCGGCGCCAGGCGGTCCACCGTGGCCTGGATCAGCGATCGCTCACCCACCACGTTCAGCACTTGCTTGGCGGAGCGCCTGCGGCTTCGCGGCCAGAAGCGCGTGCCGCGTCCTCCGGCGAGGATCAGTCCATAACAATGGCGGTTCATTCAGTTCAGCGGGTAACCGTGAATCAGACGAAGAGTCCGGCCCCAACGCGTCTTGGTGGGAAAGTGCTCCACCAGATCGGCCATGTGCCGCAAGCTCAGGGTGGGGCCGAGCAGCGCCCAGGTCGATGCGTCGTAAGACCAGTAAATCAGCAGCGGTTTGCCGATGATATTGGCCCGTGGGACGAATCCCCAGTAGCGGCTGTCGGATGAATTGTCGCGATTGTCGCCCATCGCAAAATAACAGTTAGGCGGGACGATCACCTCGCCATTCTTCACGTGGTTCAACAGCATATCCTGTGCCGCCATCTCCACGTGGATGCTAGGTTCGTTGGGAAAATTGTCGCGGTACGACGAGATGTAATTCGTCTTGTGATAGGCGTACGGCTCCCGCACCGCTTTGCCGTTCAGGATGAGCTGCTTGTCGATCAGCCGTATGTGGTCGCCCGGCAGGCCGATGCAGCGCTTCACGAAGGTCTGCTTGATGTCCACCGGATAACGGAACACGATAATGTCGCCGCGTTTGATCTGGGTGTACGGCAGAATGTGCTTCGAGACCGCTCCCGAGGGCGCGTAGGAAAGCTTGTCCACCAGCAGGTGGTCGCCGATCAGCAGCGTGTCTTCCATGCTGCCGGTGGGGATCACGAATGCCTGTACCAGCGAGGTGGTGCCGAACAGCAGCAGGATGATCGTGATCGTCCATTCCGCGATGAATCCGCGATCGGCCGGCTCTGGCGGGGCTTCAACCGGCGGAGGCGGCGGGTCCTCGACCGCGGCTGCGTTGACTTCTTCCACTGTCACTCATTGTAACCGCAATCCCTGTTATCCTGTTCTGGCAGAGTCCGCCAACCGGGCATTTCGAGAGGTTCAGGTCTTGAGTACTACCGCCGCGCCATCTTCCGTGAGCCAAAACTCCGCCGCGCGGGGACGCATGGTCCTGATGATGGCGGGCGCCACGCTGCTCAGCGCGGCGGCGCAGATCCTCATGAAGATGGGGATGACGCACTTCAGCTTGAACCTGTTGGCGATCCTGACCAACCTGCCATTGATTGCCGGGTACGTGCTGTATGGTCTGTTCACGCTGTTGATGGTGCTCGCGCTGCGCGAGGGCGAACTGTCGCTGATGTATCCGATCATCAGCCTGTCCTATGTCTGGGTGACCGCGCTTTCCTACTTCGTCTTTCACGACACGCTCAATCCGTTGAAGCTGGTGGGCATCGCCGGCATCATGGCGGGTGTGGCCCTGCTTGGCCGGGGTGACCGGTCATGACTTCCACCCCTCTCAGCTCCATGCTGCTGGTGCTGTTCGGCTCCGTGGTGGGGAGCTTCGGCGCGGTGTTTCTGAAGCTCGGCGCGGTGCGGCTGACGGGGATAATGAGCCTGCTGAATTGGCGGCTCGCGCTCGGAGTCGCCCTGTACCTGGCTTCCTCGGTGTTCTACGCCTTCGGTATCCGGCACGGCCAGCTTTCCGTGTTGTTCCCCATGGTCGCCGTCGGATACATCTGGACCCTGCTCTGGGCCCGCCTGTTTTTCCACGAGCGTTTCACGCGTTCGAAGCTGCTCGGCCTGGGCCTGGTGCTGGGTGGCGTGGTCCTGGTCGGCCTGGGTAGTTGAGCGCGCGCAAGCCCATCCCGTAGGGGCCGGGCACGCCCGGCCCGGCTCCGAGGACACCGCACAATCCTGCATTCTCGCCGCCTCCGCTATCGTATACATGAATGGAGGTTGCCGTGAAGCTTCTGATTCTGGCCGGCGCCGTGGCGGGGTTGCTGGCGGCGCAAACGCCGGACGTAAACTCCATCATGGCCCAGGTTGGCATCAACCAGGCCAAGAGCCGGGAAGAGCGCGCGCAGTGGATCTACCAGCAGAAACAGCTCCTGCGCATGGTCCGCTCGAGCGGCAAAATCGCCCGCGAGGAGCACCGGGAATACCTGGTGCTGCCGGACCGCCGAGGGGTCAAGAAAGAGCTCACGAAGTTCGATGGAAAATATTCGCAACACGGCACTTATATCAGCTACGACAAGCCTGGCTACGAATACAAGGGCCTGGACCTCGACGGCGATCTGATCGGCCAGATGTCGGAAGACATGACGAATGAAAAAGACTCCGTCGACGGAATCGAATCCGATTTGTTTCCATTGACTTATCATCAACAACTCAAGTATGCCTTTCGGCTTGAAGGCGGCGTCCAGGAGTATCGGGGGCACCAGGTTTGGAAAGTCGCGTTCGAACCCAAGCGGCGCGCCAGCATCGTGGATGGGGACGACGAGGGCAATGGCTCGTGGAAGGGCGAAGCGCTGATCGATGCTCAGGAGTTCCAGCCGGTCGCCGTGACCACCAGCCTGGCCTGGAAGATGCCAGCAGCGGTTCGCATCCTGCTGGGCACCAACATCAAGGGGCTGGGATTCAGCCTGAGCTACCAGAAGGTCGCCGATGGGATTTGGTTTCCAGTCAGTTACGGCGGAGAATTTGAAGTAACGGGTTTGTTCTTCTACAAGCGCACCATGAGCATTTCGTTGGTCAATAGCGATTTTAGGCACGCGGACGTGAACAGCCAGATCGCTTTTGAGAAGGATGAAAAATAGGACGTGCTGACCGAGGCGGTGGAAACCGGTTGCGATTTCGGGGCGCTGGTGCTGCGGCATCAGTCTACCGTATTCTCCATCGCGCTCCATTTTCTGCGCGACCGGGCTACCGCCGAGGAAGTGGCGCAGGAAGTGTTCTTCAGCTTGCACCGGAATTTGCAACAGATCGAAACGCCCGCGCACGCCGCAGCCTGGCTGCGAAAGGTGGCTGTGCAGCGCTCGATCGACGAAGGACGGCGCCGCAGCCGTCGGCCGCAAGTGGCGCTGGCGGATGTGGCCGAGCCGACCGCGAGCATCCGGCCGGGCGACCCGCTGCTCAGCGAGCTGCTGCGCAAGCTGATTTCGACCCTGCCCGAGGCGCCGCGCATGGTGATGGTGCTGCGCTATCAGGAGGACCTGGAGCCCGCTGAGATTGCCGCCGCGCTCGAGATGCCGGTGGCCACGGTGAAGAGTCATTTGCAGCGTTCGCTGGCACTGCTGCGCGGGAAGCTGGCGCGGCGCGGCGTAGGAGAAAGTGAATGGACTGGTTAGAAAACGAGTTGCGGCGGGCATTGGCGCGTGAGGATCCGCCGGATGGCTTCGCCGAGCGTGTGATGGCACGGAGCGCGCGCCGGCCGTCGGGCACGCGGCGCTGGTTGGCCGCGGCGGCCATGGTGGTGGTAGCAGTTGGCGCCGCGGGGGCATGGCGCCAGCACCAGGGGTACGAAGCGAAACGGGAAATGATGCTGGCGCTGCAGCTCGCTTCCGCGCCGATCGATCGCATTCAATCTGAAATCAGGGGTATAACGCAATGAAAACACTTTTGTTATTCGCGTGTTTGACGGCGCTGCCGATGCTGGCCGCTCCGCAGCAGTTCGAGCTCAATCTAGATTCGGTGGCAGCCAAGGCCTCCGAACATGTGGACGTGTCGCTGAACGCGGCCACCCTCCAATTCGCCGCGAAGTTTCTCGATGCGAACGACCCGGACGATGCGAAGGTCAAGAAGCTCATTGAGGGCATTGAGGGCATCTACGTGCGCCACTACAAGTTCAAGTCCGCAGGCACTTGGACCCAGGCCGATCTGGAGCCGATTCGCGCCCAGTTGCACGGGCCGGATTGGTCGAAAATCGTAAGCACGACCAGTTCCGAAGATGGCGCGAATACCGAAGTCTGGCTGCACATCGCCGGCAACAAAAACATCGGCGTGGCGATCCTCGCCGCGGAGCCAAACTCGGTGACCGTCGTGAACATCGCCGGCAACATCGATCTCGAAAGCCTGGCCAAGCTGGGCGGCCACTTCGGCGTGCCCAAAGTGAAGCCGGCGGACAAGCCGAAAAAAGAAGAGTAGGCAGTGGGGCAGGTCACCGACCTGCCGGGCCAGAAATTCTCGATTGGTGAGTGCTGTGGCTGCCGATTGGCAGGTCGGGGACCTGGCCTACTGGGCCTGCTGCTTCACGAAGTCAAACGTACAGGGGCGGCCCACTACGCCGAGGCCCACGTCTCGCGTGCCGGTGCCCTCGGTGTCCTGAAACTTGGCCTTGATGTTGTAGCTATAATCCGCGCCCTTGTGGGCGAGGACTCCACGGGCATATTGCCTGGAGGCGACTATACCCGTTGCGGACAGTTTGGCGCTGCCATCGTCCGCGATCTTGCCTTCGATCATAAGGTAGCCGGGCTCTCCTGCCGTACCGCGCTCGCCGTGAAGGTTGCTGTTCTGAACGGTGCTCGGAAACTGCCAGGAGTAGCCCTCGGTGTTCCCTTTGGCAGGGCAACTCATCTTCGTGAGCCACTTGCCGTCGAAGCGCGGTGCAGTCTGTCCGCTGGCTCCCGCCGGTTGAGCAGGCGCGGATGTGCTTTGGGCGAAAGCAATCGACCCAATCAGCAGTGCGGCTGCCGCTCGAAGAGCCGCGCGAGCAGTAGTAGTTAAGCGCATATAAGACGAGGTTATCCGATTTGACAGCCAGCCCGCAAGCAAAGTGGGGCAGGTCCCCGACCTGCCTTGCCAGAGATCTTCGGCTGTTGAGGGGCGCAACTCGTTACTCAAGGCGGGTGGTTGGCAGGTCGGGGACCCGCCCCACTACCGCATCGCGTATGAGCTCAGCACCTTCACGTAGTTCGCCCGCTCGAAGGCCTTCGGCTGCGGGACGGCGTTGCGGCTCATGCTGCCTTGCATCTGCTTGATGGAATCGTATTCGTGCTCTCCCATCCAGACCAGCAGTTCCGTGCACAATGTGTCCAGGTAGCTGATGCCGCGCTTCAGCAGCGCGGAGGTCATCATCGCCACTTTGGCGCCGGCCATCATCGCCTTGATGACGTCGGTGGCGCTGTGCACGCCGCCGGTGAGCGCCATATCGGCTTTGATGCTGCCGTACAACACCGCGATCCAGTGCAGCCGCAGCAGCAGCTCGTGCGAGTTGCTGAGGATCAGGTTGGGCACCACCTCCAGCGCCTCCAGATCGTAATCCGGCTGGTAGAAACGGTTGAACAGCACCAGCCCGTCGGCGCCCGCCGCGTCCAGCTTGCGGCCCATGTTGGCCAGCGAGCTGAAATACGGTCCCAGCTTGACGGCGAGCGGGATGCGCACTTCGGCCCGGATGGCCTCGACCAGCTCGATGTATTGCCGCTCCACCTGCTCGCCGGTGATGTTGGCGTCGGTGGGGATGTAATAGATATTCAGCTCGAGCGCGTCCGCGCCGGCCTGCTGGAACTGCTTGGCGTAGCGCAGCCAACCGCCCTTGGTGGTGCCGTTGAGGCTGGCGATTACCGGAATCTTGACCGCCTTTTTGCACTTGGCGATATGTTCCAGGTAACCGTCGGCGCTGCGCACCGGGCTGTTCAGTTCGGGAAAGTTGGTTTGGGCTTCCGACGATATGGACGAGGTCTCCGTGATGAAGCGGTCGAGCTCATCGCTTTCGATTTCGATCTGCTCCTCGAACAGCGAGTGCAGCACCACTGCCGCCGCGCCCGCGTCCTCCATGCGGCGGATGTTGCCGACGTCCTCGCACATGGGCGAGGAAGAGGCCACCAGCGGGTTCTTCAGTTTCAACCCAAGATAGGTTGTCGATAGGTCGATGGTCTTGCTCAGGTCGATCACTTTTTCACCTCCGCGGTGGCCGGTTCGTGTGCCATATAGTCGTACAGCTTCCATTGCTGGTTGACATCCTGTTGCGCCAGCGCCAGCAGCTTCTTGGCTTCTTCGGGATTGCTCTTCACCAGCATCGTGTAGCGCGTTTCGTTGTAAATGAAATCCTTGAGTGCGGCGCTGGGCGCCTTGGAATCGAGCTGGAACGGATTCTTGCCCTGCGCGACCAGGTCCGGGTTGTAGCGGAACAGCGGCCAATAACCGGTGTTGACCGCCAGCTTCTGTTGGTCCATGCCATGCGCCAGGTCATAGCCGTGGGCGATGCAATGGCTGTAAGCGATGATGATGGACGGCCCGTGGAAGGCTTCCGCCTCCAGGAACGACTTGACGGTGTGCATGTCGCCGGCCCCCATGGCTACCCGCGCTACGTAGACGCTACCGTAGCTCACCGCCATCATAGCCAGGTCCTTCTTGCCGACCGGCTTGCCGCCGGCGGCGAATTTGGCTACCGCGCCGCGCGGCGTGGCTTTGGATGCCTGGCCGCCGGTGTTCGAATAGACTTCGGTATCGAGCACCAGAACATTCACGTTGCGCCCGCTGGCCAGCACGTGGTCCAGCCCGCCGTAGCCTATGTCATAAGCCCAGCCGTCGCCACCGACAACCCATATGCTTTTCTTCACCAGCGCGTCGGCCACCGCCAGCAGGTCGCGGGCTTCGCGGCTGCCGTCGCCGGCCAGTTTCTCGCGCAGAATCTTCACCCGGTCGCGTTGCGCGAAGATGCCGGGTTCGGTGGTCTGATCGGCTTTCAGGATGGCTTCGACCAACTCGTCGCCCAGCGCGCCGCCGAGGCGCGTCACCAGCTCGCGCGCGTATTGGTTCTGCGCATCGACGGCCAGCCGCATGCCGAGGCCGAATTCGGCATTATCTTCGAACAGCGAATTCGACCACGTGGGACCGCGCCCTTCCGCGTTGATGCAATACGGCGTAGTGGGCAGGTTGCCGCCGTAGATCGACGAGCAGCCGGTGGCGTTGCCGATGTACATGCGGTCGCCGAACAGTTGCGTCATCAGCTTGACGTACGGCGTTTCGCCGCAGCCGGAGCAGGCGCCGGAGAATTCGAACAGCGGGCGCAGGAGCTGAACGTCCTTCACCTGGCTCATCGAAAGTGCGGCGCGGTCGGTCTCCGGAATGCCCAGGAAAAAGTCCCAATTGGCAGCCTCGGTTTCGCGGATGGGCGGTTGCTCCACCATGTTGATGGCGCGGCGCTTCACTTGCGTCTTGTCCTTCACCGGGCAGAATTCCACGCATAGGGTGCAGCCGGTGCAATCCTCCGGCGCCACTTGCAGCGTGTACTTCTTGTCCTTCATGTCTTTCCAACGCGCCGGAACCGCTTTGAACGAGGCCGGCGCGCCTGCCAGGTGCTTCTCGTCGTATACCTTGGCGCGGATCACCGAGTGCGGGCACACCAGTATGCACTTGCCGCACTGGATGCACAGCTCCTGGTCCCATTCCGGAATCTCCAGCGCGATGTTGCGCTTTTCCCACTGCGCGGTCGCGCTGGGGAACGTTCCATCGATGGGCATCGCGCTCACCGGCAGATCGTCGCCTTCGCCGGCAATGATCCGCGCGAGCACCTTCTGCACGAATTCGGGCGCGGCGGCAGGGACGGCCGGCCGAATGTCGAACTGAGCGCTCACTGCGGCCGGAACCTTCACCTGATGCAGGTGCGCCAGAGCCGCATCCACCGCCGCGAAATTCTTCTTCACCACGCTCTCGCCGCGCTTGCCGTAAGTTTTCTCGATGGTATGCTTGATGGCGGCGATGGCTTCCTCGGGCGGCAACACGCCGCTAATCGCGAAGAAGCAGGTCTGCATGATGGTGTTGATACGCCCGCCCATGCCGGTTTCGTTGCCCACCCGGTAACCGTCGATCACGTAGAATTTCAGTTTCTTCTCGATGATCTGCCGCTGCACGGTGCGCGGCAGGTGGTCCCAAACTTCGTCCGGTCCGTAGATGCTGTTGAGCAGGAACGTCGCGCCCTGCTCGGCCGCCTTCAGCATATCGATCCGCTCCAGGAACGAGAACTGGTGGCAGGCGATGAAGCTGGCCTTGGCGATCAGGTAGCTCGAGCGCAGCGGAGTGGGTCCAAAACGCAGGTGAGAAGTCGTGATGGCGCCGGACTTTTTCGAATCGTAAACGAAATAGCCTTGCGCGAAGTTGTCGGTTTCCTCGCCGATGATCTTGATCGAATTCTTATTGGCGCCGACGGTTCCATCCGCGCCCAACCCGAAGAACAGCGCGCGAATCGTGCTCGGGAGCTCGGTCGAAAACTCGGGGTCGTAGTCCAGGCTGGTGTGGGTGACGTCGTCCACGATGCCAATGGTGAAATGGTTCTTCGCTTTCGGCTTCGACAGCTCGTCGAAAACGCCCTTCACCATCGCTGGCGTAAACTCTTTGGATGCAAGTCCGTAGCGTCCGCCGATCACCTTCTTCTTTACATCCATTTCGACTAATGCCGTGAGCACTTCGGTGTACAGCGGCTCGCCCGTGGCGCCGGGCTCCTTGGTGCGGTCGAGCACGGCGATCGACCGGACGGAAGCAGGCAGCGCCTCGACGAATTTCTCGATCGCAAACGGCCGGAACAGCCGCACTTTCAGGAGGCCGACTTTTTCGCCTTTCGCGGTCAGCGCTTCCACGCATTCCTGCGCCACTTCGGCGCCCGAGCCCATCATCACCAGCACGCGCTCGGCATCCGGCGCACCGACGTAATCGAACAGATGATACTGCCGGCCCACCAGCGCCGCGAACTTGTCCATCGTATTCTGCACGATGGTGGGCGTGGCCAAATAGAACGGGTTGATGGCTTCCCGCGCCTGGAAGTATACGTCCGGATTCTGCGCCGTGCCGCGGATCACCGGACGGTCGGGCGAAAGCGCGCGCGCGCGGTGCGCATGCACCAGGTTGTCGTCGATCATGGCGCGCAGATCTTCGTCGGTCAGCTCTTCGATCTTGGCGACCTCGTGCGACGTGCGGAAGCCATCGAAGAAGTGCAGGAATGGCACGCGCGCTTCGAGCGTGGCGGCGTGCGCGATCAACGCCAGGTCCATCACTTCCTGCACCGAGTTGGAACTTAACATCGCAAACCCGGCTGAGCGCGCCGCCATCACGTCGCTGTGATCGCCGAAAATCGAAAGCGCCTGCGCCGCCAGCGCCCGCGCCGCGATGTGAAACACGGTCGCCGTCAGTTCACCCGAGATCTTGTACATGTTCGGGATCATCAGCAGCAGACCTTGCGAGGCGGTAAAGGTTGTGGCTAGCGACCCGGCCTGCAACGCCCCATGCAGCGCACCGGCCGCGCCGCCCTCGCTTTGCATTTCGATCACCGTGGGCACCGTTCCCCAGATATTCGGCCGGTTTTCGCTCGACCACTGGTCCGCCCATTCGCCCATGTTCGACGAGGGTGTAATCGGATATATAGCTATGACTTCGCTGACCTTATGAGCAACGTACGCGGCGGCTTCGTTACCGTCGACAAGTACTTTTGGCCGGTTGGCGGTTGTACTGGACAACTTTCCCTCCTGCGGGATTTTGAGATGTGGAATTGGATTCCTTAAGCCATATTATAAGACCTGTTTGTCGTAAAAATCTACAATTAATTTTGGAGTTCACAAGGGTGAAATTAGGGTAGGGCCGGTACCGCCGGCGGTCTTGCGCTTGCCGCCGGTGATTTGCGTTTCGCGAACGCTGGACGATGGCCGAAAAAAAAACCGGCGGCAAAGACCGCCGGCGTTACGAAGAACGAAGCACCGCACCACGCAAGTTTGGCATTCTTGCCGCCGCGGGCCGGGCTTACCCGGCCCCCATGAGTGATCGCGCTTAGCGGGTTTGCTCGGCCTTGGGTGATTCACCCTTGCCGGGCTTCAGCTTCTCGCGCTGCTCGCGCAGCACGGCCTTGCGGCTGAGCTTGATTTTGTTGCCTTCCGTGGCCAGCACTTTGACCAGGATCTGATCGCCTTCCTTCAGCTCGTCGCGCACGTCCTTGATGCGGGTTTCGGCGATTTCGCTGATGTGGAGCAGGCCATCGGTGCCGGGGAAGATCTCGACAAAAGCGCCGAAATCGACCAGCCGCACTACTTTACCCAGGTAGGTCTTGCCCACCTCGGCCACGGCGGTGATGTCGGAGATGATCTGGATAGCCTTGTTGGCGGAAGCTTCGTCGGCGGAGGCGATGCGGATGGTGCCATCGTCCTCGACGTCGATCTTGACGCCGGTCTGCTCGACGATGCCGCGGATGACCTTGCCGCCGGGTCCAATCACGTCGCGAATCTTATCGGTCGGGATATTGATGGTGTAAATACGCGGCGCATACTGCGACATGTTGGGCCGCGGTTGCGCGATAGCCTCATACATCTTGTCGAGGATGAAAAGCCGCCCGCGGCGCGCCTGTTCCAGCGCTTCCTGCAGGATGGCGGTCGAGACGTTGGGCACCTTGATATCCATCTGCATGCCGGTGATGCCCTCGCGGGTGCCGGCCACTTTGAAGTCCATGTCGCCGTAATGATCCTCGGCGCCGGCGATATCGGTGAGGATGGCGTACTGGTGGCCTTCCATGACCAGGCCCATGGCCACTCCGCCGACGTGCGCGGTGACCGGAACGCCGGCGTCCATCAGGCTCACCGAACCGCCGCAAATGGCGGCCATCGAGCTGGAGCCGTTCGATTCCAGCGTGTCGCTGACGATGCGCACGGTGTAGGGGAAGGTCGCCTCATCCGGGATGAGCGCGGAGAGAGAGCGCTCGGCCAGCGCGCCGTGGCCGATTTCGCGGCGGCCGGGGCCGCGCATAAAGCCGACTTCGCCGACGCTGAACGGCGGGAAGTTGTAATGCAGCATGAAGCGCTTGGTGACCTCGCCGGGCTCGAGCAGCTCGATGCGCTGTTCGTCGTCCTTGGTGCCGAGCGTGATGGTCACCAGCGCCTGGGTCTCGCCTCGAGTGAAGAGCGCGGAGCCGTGAGTGCGCGGCAGCACGCTGGTTTCGATATCGATGGGCCGCACCTGGTCGAACGCGCGGCCGTCCGGGCGGCGGCGGTTCTTCAGCATCTCATCGCGGAAGATGCGCTCCTTGAGCGCGTCGTAGCACTTCCCTGCCTCGGCTTTTTGCTCCTCCGCGATCGGCTCCAGCACGCGCTCGCGCACGGCGTGCACCTTGGCGTAGCTTTCCAGCTTCGGATACTTCTGCGTGTTGAGCGCGTCGGCGAGATCCGCGCGCGCGGCCTTTTCGATGGCGGCGTAAATTTGCTGGTCGAGCGCGGGCGCGGTAAACTCGCGCTTCGGCTTGCCGGCCAGCTTGACCAGCTCGCGGATGCCCGTGGCGATCTTCTTGCAGCATTCATGGCCGAATTCGATGGCGCCCAGAACGTCGGCTTCCGAGACCTGCTGGGCTCCGGCTTCCACCATCACGATGCCGCCTTCGGTGCCTGCCACCACGATGTTCAGCTTCGATTCGCGGCCTTCGGTATAGGTCGGGTTAGCCAGATACCCGCCGTCCTTCATGCCGACGCGGACGCCGCCCAGCACGTGTTCGAAAGGAATATCGGAAATGGCCAGCGCGGCTCCCGCGCCGCAGATGGCCAGGCTGTTGGGATCCTGTTCGGGATCGGCCGAGAGCACCATGCAGATGATCTGCGTCTCGTTCAGAAAACCCTCGGGGAACAATGGGCGCACGGGACGGTCGATGAGCCGGCACGTGAGAGTCTCTTTCTCCGACATGCGCCCCTCCCGCTTGATGAAACCGCCGGGAAATTTGCCGGCGGCGTAGGTGTACTCGCGATAGTCCACGGTGAGCGGAAAAAAGCCCGCTCCCGGTTTGGCCTGTTCGGCCATACAAGCGGTGACCAGAACTACCGAGTCACCGGAACGAACGACGACCGCGCCGTTCGCCTGTTTGGCCATCTTACCCGTTTCAAAGGTAACTTTGCGGCCGCCCAGGTCAACTTCAACTGTGTGAATCATAATCTTTCAAAAACCTCTAGTCTCGGCCAGGGTCCAGCCCCGCACGAGTCGCAATGCGGCCCTCCCCCGAAGGAAAGAGCCATTTGAGAATGGAGTTGACGGATTGTTGACGTAATGCGGAAGTCCAGCTATGCGGCGCAAGCCGCACCGGCTTCCAGGTCGGATGGAATGTGATCCTCGAAAGCACCCGCTTCTTCGTATGGAAAACAGGACTGCTTCCGGAGAATGACTAACGACGGATGCCCAGGCGTAGCAAGACTGCCTTGTAACACTCCGGGTCCGTATTGCGCAGGTAGGTCAGAAGCCGGCGCCGTTTAGCTACCAGGGTCAGGAGGCCCTTGCGGGAACCATGATCCTTTTTGTGCGCCTTGAAATGCTCCGTAAGCAGCGTGATGCGCTGACTCAACAGGGCAATCTGCACTTCTGGCGACCCCGTGTCGGTCTTGTGGCGTTGATTAGTGGTAAATACCTGCCGTTTTGCTTCGACCGCCAGTGCCATTCTTGGAGTACTGCTCCTTGTCTTCTCTTATTCTCGTTTCGTTACGTTTTTTAGCATAACACAATTGCCGGCACGAAACCGAGCCGCGACGCCAAACGGAGCCGCGACCAAAGGGAGCGGTCTGGCTGCGGCGATAAACGGATCTCCCATCACGCGAGCGGTCGGACCGTACCACCGGCAGTGGTCAAGTCTTCAAGCTGACCGCTCCCTTTGGTCGCGGCTCCGTTTGCCGCGCCATAGTGGCCGGCCACGTAGGCGTTAAGGATTTCGATGAACTCGGCCACGATGTGGTCGCCCTTGAGCGTGACGGTCAGCCGGCCGTCCACGTACACCGGAGCTTTGGGCTCTTCGAAAGTGCCGGGCAGCGAGATGCCGATGTGGGAGTGCTTGGATTCGCCCGGACCGTTGACCACGCAGCCCATCACGGCGACCTTCATGGTCTCGACGCCGGGGTGGTTCTCTTTCCATTTCGGCATCTGTTCGCGCAGGTAGGTCTGGATCTGGTCGGCCATATCCTGGAAAAAAGTGCTGGTGGTGCGGCCGCAGCCGGGACACGCGGTGACCTGCGGCGTGAAACTGCGCATGCCCAACGATTGTAAAATCTGCTGCGAGACGATCACTTCCTCGGTGCGGTCGCCATTGGGCAGCGGCGTGAGCGACGCGCGAATGGTATCGCCGATCCCCTCGAGCAGCAGCGGCGCCAGCGCGGCGGTGGTGGCGACGATGCCCTTGCTGCCCAGGCCGGCCTCGGTGAGGCCGAGATGCAAGGGGTAATCGCAGGCCGCGGCGAGCGCGCGATAGACGTCGATCAGATCCTCGACCCCGCTCACCTTCGCGCTGAGGATGATCAGGTCGTGCGCCAGGCCATAGCGCTCGGCGGCTTGCGCCGATTCGACCGCGCTGGCCACCATGGCGTCTAGCGTCACCTGCCGTGCATCTTTGGGTTCGGCGGCACGCGAGTTCTCGTCCATCATGCGGGTGAGTAATTGCTGATCGAGCGATCCCCAATTGACGCCGATGCGCACCGGCTTGTGGTTTTCGACCGCGACTTCGATCATGGTGCGGAAATTATCGTCTGTCTTGCGGCCTATGTCCGAGTTGCCCGGATTGATCCGGTACTTGGCCAGGGCGCGCGCGCACTCCGGATATTTCTTCAACAGGATGTGGCCGTTGTAATGGAAGTCGCCGATGATGGGCACGCACGAGCCGAACAGGCGCACCGTCTCGACGATCTTGGGAACGGCTGCCGCGGCGTGCTCCGTGTTGACGGTGACGCGCACCAGCTCCGAGCCGGCGGCAGCCAACGCCATCACCTGGTTCACCGTGCCGGCCACATCGGCGGTGTCGGTGTTGGTCATCGATTGCACGACAATCGGATGATCCCCGCCGACCGGCACGCCTCCCACGTCCACAACCACCGCCTTGCGGCGGGCACCCAGCGCCATCGGATTCCCTCCTCGAGTTGGAGATTCTATTTTACCAGCGGGAGAAAGGGTTCCGCCCGCAGAAGGAGAGGCTCCCGCGTCAAAGGATCCTGAAAATCCGGTTCCAGCGCATTCGACGATGCAACCCGGTCGATTTGCCGCTCAGCGCGTCCTCTGGCGACTCTTCTTGGGAATCGTAGATCAGAAGGGGCTTCCCAATCACGTCGTCCGTTGCAATGAAACCCCAATAGCGGCTGTCGAACGAATCATCTCGATTATCGCCCAGGACAAAATAGCGGTCCGCAGGCACGATAACCTCGCCCTGCACGACATGGTTCTTGAGCATGTCCAGGCCTCCAGTTAAGACGCCAGCCGCGGGGTCGCTCGGGAAGTTGTCCCTATATGGGTCCATGGAGCCGAACTTGTGGACAGCGTATGATTCCCGGAGTAGCGCGCCGTTTCGGCAGACAGCTTTGTTCGCGATGCGAATCCGGTCTCCGGGCACGCCGATAATCCGCTTCACGTAATCCTCGTTCCTGTCCATCGGATAGACAAAGGCGACAATCTCGCCGCGCACTGGCTGTGGCCTCGGCCAGCGCTGAACGAAAAAGCGATCGCCAATGAGCAGCGTGTCTTCCATTGAGGCACTTGGCATCGCAAACGTATCCACGAAAATCAGCGGCACTGTGCACAGAAGGGAGACGGCGATCCATGGAGCGGCGGAGCCCCGTTTGCAGCCGGCAGCTTGGAGCGCTCGGCCGGCAGACAGAAACAAGGCGGCCAGAGCCACTCCGACGACGGCGCTCACAATGGCTCCCGGCAAGACCCCCGGCCTGTTGCCGGATCGGCTCAGAAGAATTGGCAGCAAAAGAAGCTGCGCGAACTCATACAGCGCTAGTCCATAAGCGCTCCAGACCCGCCTCCGCACGATGCCGATTCCAGCGAGCAGGGGAATCGCGGCAAGAGGCAGTACAACTATGGGCCCGGCGAGCGCGACAACAATGGAGATCCCCGCAATTACGAAGGCAAGGATGTAGGCGGCTTTTACGAGTTTCATGGCGGACCCGGCGACCGGTCTGGCCGAAAACCCGCCGGGCTTCGCCCGGCCGGCAGGTCGGGGACCTGCCCCACTATGCGTGCGGGTCGACGGGTTCGAAATAGGAATCGGCCAGCGAGGGTTTTTCCTTGATGGCGCGGCGCCACGAGGTCAGGGCCTGGTCCTCGTTGCCCAATGCCATCTGGGCGTGGCCCATATTGAGCAGGGCTTCGGCGAACTGCGGATCCACTTCGATGGCCTGCTGGTAGAAGCTGATCGCATCCGCAAAATGGCCGCGCTTCTGGCAAATCAGCCCGGCGTTGTAAAACACCTCCGGGCTGCGCTCTCCCATTTCGATGAGGCGCTCGTGCAGTTCCAGGGCTTCCTCGTATTCGTTCTGTTCGAGCGCCAGGGCAGCCAGGCCGCGCACGCCGTCGCTCGAATCGGGACGCAGCATGACGGTTTCGGTGAAGAACTGGCGGGCCGATACGGGATCGCCGGAACGGGCAAACGCGATGCCGGCGTTCAGGCAGGCCTCGGCCCAGTTGGGCTGTTTGGCGAGCACGGCCTGAAACGCTTCCGCGCTGCCGTGATAGTCGCCGCGCAGCAAGCGGAGGTAACCCAGGCGGAAGTGCGCGTCGCACCATTCGAATGCCGTCTCGGGGACCTGCGCATAGAGGCTCTCGGCGCGCTGCCGGTCGTTCAGTTGTTCGAGCACGAGCGCCAGGTTCCAGGTGGCGCTGGGCTGATCCGGCTCGAGCGTGAGGCTCTTTTCGTAGCAGTCGCGCGCCACGGGAAGATCGCCGAGCTCCTGGCGGATGACGCCCAGATTGAGAAACGCCGGCGCCGAGGAGGGATTGAGCACGGTGGCCCGCGAATAGGCGTCGGCCGCGCTTTCCAGGTCCCCCATCTGGTGATGCGCCACGCCCAGGTTGAACCAGTTCTCATACCGGTCGGGCATGGCGGTGGCGAGCTCGCGCGCGTAGCGCGCGGCAGCCGGGTAGTCCTCGTCGGCGAATGCCAGCGTGGCGAGGGCCTCCAGAGCCACCGTGGAACCGGGCCGCAGTTCGGCCAGCATGGCGGCATAGCGGCGCACGGATTCGCCGTCGCGGCGGTCCAGGAACAGCGCCACCAGATTCGACAGAGCTTCCTCGCTGCGCGGATTCCGCACCAGCACTTTCCGATATTGCTCGACGGCTTCGCCGTGCCGGCCGAGTTGTTGCAGTGTCACGGCGCGGGCGAACATGGCCGGTTCATGATCGGGAAACAGAGAGAGGTACTTATCGAGCGATTCCTGGGCTTGCGCGGGGCTGCCGCTCCGGATCAAGGCAATCCCCAGTCCGAGGTGCGCATCCACGTGCGTGGCATCGGCGGTCAGAGATTTGCGGAAGGCCTCGGCGGCCAGTTTCCATTGCTGGGCGTTTCCCAGGCACACACCGAGGTTGTAGTGCGCCGTGCGATGGGCCGGCTCCATCTCCGTCAGCGTCCGGTAGGTGGCGGCGGCGTGTTCGAAGTCGCGCAACTCGAACTGCACGTGTCCCAGCGCGGCGTACAGGGCCGCGTCGCGCTCGCCCGCCTCGATGGCCTTGCTCAAAGTCCGCGCGGCGGCTTCGCGTTTGCCCTCCAGGTGGAGCGCCACGGCGCGAGAGAGAGTCTTGTTGCCGCGGTCCGGTTGTTTGAGGGGTTGGTCGATCGAAGTCACGCTCGGGTCCAGGAAGGACCCCAAGCTAGTCATGCTGGTATCCGAGCCGGTCAGGAACGACATAACCAAGACCTCCGGTGATCCGAGATTCGGCTGAACGCATTGCGGCGCATAAGGCCAAAACCAGCCGCCAGAGCCAGTTGGTTGGCGGGCATAGGAGCTCCGGAATCGGGGTTGGGAACCGTACCCGCCGGGGGCTGCAACTGCGCGGTATCCGAACTGCCGCCGCTCAGGAATGCGCAAACCCGTCCCAGCAAGTCTTCATTCTTGGAAACCTTGATCCAGTACAGACGCGCCTGTTCGCCGGCATCGGCGAAGAAGCCAACTCCGCCGCGGGCCAGTGTGCTATCCACGAAGCTATCGACCTCCTCGCCTTCGATGGAGGTAGTGATGCGGTCGCCATGCACATCCACCGCCACGTGGTAGGCAGTGTGGTCGTGGATCATGACATTGAGGGGAGTAACCACGCGGGGGCCCTTCACGCCCGCCACGACGGGATAGTGAATCATGCTCACGACGGTGCGCGGCCCGGGGCCATCCGCGGCGAACTTCATGGCGTAATAATTGGCGTCGTCGGTGGCGCGCACGGCCCAGTTCATGCTCTTGGATTCGATCTGGCCGAAAAACTCGAGGCGATAATCGGTATAACGAAGGGTCGGCTGAAACAGCGCCAGCTTGCCCGGGGTGACATATCCTTCCGGATGGCGTACCCAGCCCTGCGCCCAGGAACTCTGCGGGGCGCCCCAGGCTGCCATGCCCTCATGGAAGCCATCGCCCAGATGCGTCTCGGCGCGATTGTAAATGGCGTAGCGGACACGGTTGATGAGCCCGCCCGATCCGGCCGCGGGATTGCCGTGGAGGGCGGGCGAGTCTTCCGCCGACAAAACCCGGCCCCCGGTGGGAGACAACGAGCCGATAACGGCGCCGTGGTTCGACCGCAGGTAGCTCACTCCGTACCAAAGCATCGCCCCGATCACCAGGCAGGCGGCGATTTTCGCGCTCCAATCGCGAATCGCGGTGGAACGCCGGCCGGCGGCTTCGGGGAGCGTGAAGATCTCCGCCAGAGCGGGCCTCTTGCGCTTTTCGATTCGCGGAGCCGGCAGCGGTTCAACGCGTTCGACCGTCAGCGGCGCGGTGAAACGGGGAGCGGTGACAGCCATCGACGGAATGATCCAACCCACGCCATGGGCGGCCGCGCGCGGCCCCCGCGAGCAGAAGTATTCGAGCGGCATAAGTCCCGCCACAGTCAGCGCAGCGGGCTGGAACGGCTCCGGTGGTTGTGGAGACCGAAGGGTAACGGTGGATACAGGCGCTTGCGGAACTTGAGTTGGCATAGCGGTCTCGGCGGCTGGGTGGGCCGCAGCTAAAACGAAAGGCGCCGACGGCAGCCCCTGGTTCGGCATGGGGTCGCCACCGAATCGGGGCAGGCGCAAAGGAGGCGCGGCGGGAACCGTGCCGGAAACCGGCATCGCCAGCAAGCGGGCACTCTCGACGCCGGGCAATGCCGGCGCCGCCCGTTCTGGCCCCTCCGGGAAATATCCGCGGTGAACCGATTTGTGCGCCGCGGGAGCCACGATCGCGATGGTCCGCATCGGCCCAACCGTGCTCGGAACCGGCGTGGCCGCTCGCGGCTCGGGAATGCAGTGCCGGGTATCCGCGGCCATGGAGGAACCCGGATCCGCCAGGGCGAGCGATCCCATCACAGGCTGCAATGCACTGAACCCGGGGAAGGCGAGCACAGCCGCGCTGTGCGCGGCGGAAATTCGCTCCGCCGGCGCGGCGGCCGGGAGCTCCATCCAAGCTTCGTCCGCCAGTCCTCGCGCCGGCATCGGACTGGGAAGATCGAGGGCGAACGCGGGCAACTCCAGATCTTCCTGCGCTCGACAAAGACGTCCTACCGCGGCGTGCGCTATGGAGATTCGTTCCACCGGCGCGGCTGCCGGGGGCCGCATCCACGCTTCGTGCCACAAGCTGGAAAGGCCGAGGGCGAACGCGGGCAATTCCGGATCGGGCTGCTGAGCATAAAGACAACCGCTCGCGGCGGGCGCCATGAGCCGCTCGGTGGCAACCGCCGCCAATGGCGCGGTTCCGGCCAGCGGAGGCGGACCCGCCGCCAATGATGTCGAAGCGGGAGGCAGAATCGCATTCATAGTGTCGAGTTTTTCCGGCTTTTCCGTGAAGCGCAGTTTGAACTTGAGGTGGGGATGCCCGTGTGCGCCGTCCTGCGGGCTTGGCGGTGCGAGCGATGGCGCAGCGGACTGTGCAGGCACACTGACAGATTTCATCTGCTCCGGCAGCGTGCTCGGCCGCTCACCGTGTGCCTGGCGGTGAGCTTCGCAGCAAAACGCTGCGTCTTTCAGGAGCCACGAGGGACCGATCTTATCGCCACAATACCGGCAGTACAAAGAGGTCACCTTAGCCCATTCGGCTCATTCTACCATAAGGCAAGTATATGCGGATAAAAAGGTAAAAAAATGTTGACAAATTGCTAAAATAATTGCTGATATTGGTTAATGTATACTACCTCGGATGGATAACTACGGCTGGCGCACGGATGGTCTGGCGTATTGGAAACGATGCACTCTCTCTCGCCGGCCGCCGTTACTGCACGGGCGGCGCGCCGGGCGCATGGAACCGGTTGCCAAGGCCGAGAAAGACCGCTAGTCCCTCATCTATTGCAGCCATCTCTTCCCGAGCAAGCTCCCCGAATACGCGCCGGACACGCCGTTTGTCGATTGATCGCAGATGGTCGATCAGCGCATAGGACTTCTTGGCCAGGCCGCTCCGGCCCGGCGCGAGGCACGGGTAGAGCAATCCTTCACCGGCAGCCCCTGTCACCGGCACGATGCACACGAGCGGAAAGCGCTGGTCGCTAATGACGTCCGGATCGCTCACCACGACGCACGGCCTCACGCCGCGCTGTTCGCGACCCAATGTGGGTTCGAGTTCGACCACGATGAGTACGCCACGGCCGAGTATCACTCGCGCCCCTCCACCCAGCCCTCACCAGGCAGCCACCGGACCGGCTTGCCGGCGTTGGCGTCGACGAGTGTTTCGGCATCTTCCTCGGGCAAACCGCGCGTCCATTCCTCAAGCCCCTGCTCGGCGAGCGCAGCGCTTTCAGGGTGGGGATTGCGCAGCGATCGATGAAGCTCCTCGCGGCGGCGGCGATCCAGCTCGTTGCGAACGGCCTCCGCGACGAACTTGCTGCGATTCTTCTCCCGCCGGTCAATGTCTCCTACCAGGTCATTCGGTAGGGTGACGGTCACACGATCAACGCTCGCCATTTCATACTCTCGGTATGATCATACCATTCCAGTGTCAGCTTCCGGCACCGCTGCGCCGGCGGCCTTCCTGGGCTAACTTCACGACTATGTCGGCCGTGGCGGCGGGATCGTGCCGAACCTTGCCGGTGAGCTGCGCCAGGTCGCCGGTCATCACCTTGAGGCCCATTTTAGAAAGCGCGGCGAGATCGTTTTCCACCGGCAATGCGGCCTGTCGCGCGTAGCGCTTTTGCATCGCCGGAGGAATCGTCCGCGTGTTGACTACGCAATAGTCCAGCAGCTTGCCGCCGGCATGGCGCTCGATGGCGCGGATGTGATCGCTGGCGCGGAAATCCATGGTCTCCCCGGGTTGCCACATCAGGTTGATGAAGCAGGCCTTGACTGCTGGCGATCGGCGGATGGCCGCGGGAATGCCTTCCACCAGCAGGTTCGGGATGACACTGGTGAACAGCGAGCCGGGGCCCAGTGTGATGACGTCGGCGGCGGCGATGGCGCGCAGGGTGGCCGCCAGAGGGCGCGCCTTGGAAGGCCGCAGACGCACCGCGCGTATTTTTTTCCGGCTGTGGCTGATGCGGGTTTCACCCGCCACGCGAGTGCCGTCCGCCAGCACCGCCTCGAGCGACACGTTGGCGTCGGTGGAGGGGAAGATACGGCCGCCGATGTTGAGCACTTCCGAGGATGCCCGCACCGCGCCCGAGAATTCGCCCATCACGTGCGTCATCGCGGTCAGGAAAAGGTTGCCGAAGCTGTGGCCCTTGAGCCCGCGGCCGGCCGCGAATCGGTACTGAAAGAGCCGCCCCAGCAGGCCGGAGTCTTCGCTCAGCGCCACCATGCAGTTGCGGATGTCGCCCGGCGGCAGAACGTCGAACTCGCGCCGCAAACGGCCGCTCGATCCACCATCGTCGGTGACCGTGACGACGGCCGTGATATCGACCGCGGGTTGCGAAGGGGCGCCCGCGCGGGTATAGCGCTTCAACCCTCCCAGCAGCGCCGACAACCCGGTCCCGCCGCCGATGGCGACTACGCGCAGAGGTGCTTGTCGATTCATACGATCCGTGCGCGGCCCAGCGCCGCGCTACCAGCCCTTTTTCTCAGGATAGAGCAGAGCGTCGAACAGGGGGTGTCTGGCGACAGCCGCGAAATCGGCATCCTGCCGCGCGATCAGGCGGTTGCGCGGTTCCAGCTCGATGGCGCGCGCGAGGTGGCCGCGGGCGTTCTCGAGGTCGCCGCCGAGCGCCTGTGCCAGCGCCAGAGCGTAGTGAACGTGATCGGCCTGCGGGTTCAGGGCCAGCGCCTTCTCCAGGTTTTGCCGCGCCTCGGAGAGCTTGCGCGTGTTGATCAGCGCCACGCCGTAGTTGTAATAGTCCTCGGCCGATTGCAGCTTCACGGTTTCCTGCTGGAGACGGCGGTCGCACATCGCCATGTGCAGCCGCGCACGATTCGCCACGTCGCGTTCGGGCCCGGCAGCGGCGGCGGCGAATAACTCGCGCGCCTGCGCCAGGTGGCGTTCGTGGAACTGCTTCATGGCGGCTTCAAACGCGCTGAACTGCTCGCCGGCATCGAACGCCGGCCCCGCCTCGGCGTCACGCGCGGGTCCCGGGCTGGTGGGTTTTGTAGCCGGCGGTCTCGTCACGCGCTTTTCATCGCTCTTGGCAGAGGAAGTTTTCTTTTTATCCGGCATATCGGCCGAGCCCAGCGGCGGTACGGGACTCCAGCGTTTATAGCAGACCCTGCCGCAGTGATGCAACCGGAGGCACTACGCACCTTCGGTCTCTTCCACCAACTCGAATCCATGATCGGCGATGCCCGTGAGCAGGATCTCGGAATCATGGTTGTGCAGACGGAAGATTTGCTGCACCAGCCCGCACACATCCTGACAGCCGCGCTCGTAGAACACCAGGATGGAGGGTCCGGCGCCGCTCAGCGCGCAGCCGAGCAGGCCGGGCGCGCGCAGCTTGAGGATCTCGCCGAGGCCGGGCACCAGCGGAATCCGATAGGGCTGATGGAAGCGGTCTTCGAGCGCCGCCGGAAAGGCCCAGGTCGCCCCGGCCGATAGCGCGGCGATCAGCAGCGAGGCGCGCTGCACGTTGAACACGGCGTCCTCGCGGCTGTAGCTGGCCGGCAGCACGGCGCGCGCCTTGGCGGTGGGCAGATCGAAATCCGGCACCACTATCCCCACGCCGAAGCGCTGCGGCAACTCCATCCGCACCGCGCGCGCCACGCCGCCACCATCGATGGCGCTGGCCACGATCGAGCCCAGCGTGCAGGCCGCCACGTTATCCGGGTGGCCCTCCAGGCGCGCCGCTTCGTCCAGAATGCGCAGCGGTTTCCAGCCGAAACCGAGCAGCCGGTCGGCGATCACCACGCCGGCGGTGAGCGCGGCGGCGCTCGACCCCATGCCTTTGCCGATCGGAATATCGTTCTGGATCTCGAGCTCAATCGGCGGCATCGCCGAGGCGTGCGCCTCGGCCACGGACACCGCCGTCTGCCAGATCAGGTTGTCGCTGCCCGTAGGGATGGAAGCGGCGTCCCGCCCCTCGGCGCGAATAATCAGCGCCGGGCTCGAGCGGAAACGACACGTCAGATAAACGCCCAGGGCCATCCCCAAAGCGTCGAAGCCCGCTCCCAGATTGGCGCTGGAGGCCGGCACGCGAATCCGGAACCAGGTCATTGAAGTGTGATTATCGCATGGTGGCGCAGGCCCCCGGCCTGCGAACGGCAAGACGCGGGCCGGGAATCCGGCATTGGCAGGTCGGGGACCTGCCCCACGTTACCTAGTTTTACCTTGCGCCGCCACGGCTTCCATCGCGGCTTTCACTTTCTCCGGATCGCCCAGGTAGTAGCGGTTGAGCGGATGCAGCTTGTCATCCAGCTCGTAAACCAGCGGCATGCCGGTAGGAATGTTGAGCTCCACGATATCGGCCTCGGAGACGTTGTCGAGATACTTGACCAGCGCGCGCAGGCTGTTGCCGTGGGCGGCAATGAGTACCTTCTGCCCGCTCTGGATGGCAGGCGCGATGGTCTCGTGCCACAGCGGCAGGAAGCGCGCCACGGTATCCTTCAGGCATTCGGTGAGCGGCAGTTCTGCGGCGCTGAGGCCCTTATAGCGAGGGTCGTGGCCGGGGAAACGCTCGTCGTCGGGCGTGAGCTGGGGCGGAGGGACATCGTAGCTGCGCCGCCAGATTTTCACTTTTGCCTCGCCGAACTTGGCCGCCGTCTCGGCTTTGTTCAAGCCTTGCAGAGCGCCATAATGCCGCTCGTTGAGCCGCCAGGAGCGGTGCACCGGGATCCACATCAGGTCCAATTCGTCGAGCGCAATCCACAGCGTGCGGATGGCGCGTTTCAGCACCGAAGTGTAGGCCACGTCGAACCTGTATCCCCCGGCCTTCAGCACGGCGCCGGCTTCCGCGGCTTCCTGTCGGCCCTTTTCGGAAAGATCCACGTCAGTCCAGCCGGTAAACCGGTTCTCTTTGTTCCACGCGCTTTCGCCGTGGCGCAACAGGACTACCTTCGTCATTGCCGGAACGCCTTTCTGCCGGGCAACTGCGCCGGCGCACCCGGATTTGTTCTTGCGATTCTCATGTTAGAAGTGCTCCTTGATTAAAGTGCCGTGGCGCACGCACTCCTGCGTGCAGCGTCGAGACTCGTCTCGACGCGTTTTCGTCTCAGGTCGCCGGGCGTCGGCAGGAGTGCCGACGCGGCACGCACGAGTGCGTGCGCCACATTCGTTCATACCACCACCACCACGCCCGCGTCGGTCACAGTGTAGCCTTTCGCCCGGTCGGCTTCCAGGTCGAAACCGATGGTGCTCGATTCCGGAATCTTGACGCCAGTGTTGACGATGGTGCGCCGCAGCCGGCTCCAGCGGCCGATCTCCACGTTCGGCATCAGGATCGAGAACTCCACCTCGCAATAGCTGTTGACGCGCACGCCGGGCGACAGCACGCTGCGCAGCACGCGGCCCCCGGAAACGATGCAGCCGGCGCTGACGATCGAATCCATCGCCACGCCCATGCGGCGGCCCTCCTGGGCGAAGACGAACTTGGCCGGCGGCTGCTGCGTCAGGTTGGTGCGGACAGGCCAGCGCCGGTCGTAGAGGTTGAACAGCGGCTCCACGTCCACCAGGTCCATGTTGGCTTCGTAGTACGCGTCGAGCGTTCCCACGTCGCGCCAGTAGCGCACCTGCTTGGCGTTCATGTCGCGAAAATCGTAAGCCATCACGCGCCATCGGCCCAATAGCCGCGGCAACACGTCGTGGCCGAAATCGTGGCCCGAGGCCCCATCCTCGGCGTCCTCGTGCAGCGCTTGCAGCAGCACGTCGGTATCGAAGACGTAGATTCCCATCGATGCGCTCACCATGGTCGGATCGAACCGCGAGCGCTTGGCGTGGCCGTGCTGTGGTTTCTCTTCGAATCCCACGATGCGATGGCCAACGTCGATTTCGGCGATGCCATAGCGGCCAGCCTCCTCCGGCGGAACCTGCAGCGTGGCGATGGTGATGTCGGCCTGGTGGTGCCGGTGGCATTCCAGCATTTCGCCGTAATTCATCTTGTAGATGTGGTCGCCGGCCAGGATGAGCGTCAGCTCGGGAGACTCCGCTTCGATGCTCTGAAAATTCTGGAACACCGCGTCCGCCGTGCCCTGGTACCAGTCGTCGTGCACGCGCTTCATGGGCGGCAGCACTTCGATGTATTCGCCCAACTCGGGTGACAAGATGTTCCAGCCGTCGCGCACGTGGCGAATCAGGTCGAGCGCTTTGTATTGCGCCAGCACCAGGATGCGGCGCGCGCCCGAGTTGATGCAGTTGGAGAGCGTGAAATCGATAATGCGGTAGACGCCGCCAAAAGGGACCGCCGGCTTGGCGGTTTCCTTGGTGAGCGGGTGGAGGCGCCCCCCTTCGCCCCCCGCCAGTAGAATTGCGAGGACATTTTCCATTTCAGTATAAGTTTATGAAAAGAAAACGGTTCACCGATCCGGGCCAGACGGCGGCCGCGCCAGGCCGAAATTTGGGCTTGACTTTGGCGCTCAACCACCTATGATATCAGTACCTTCTATGCAGGGCGAGGGAATTTCTGTGGAGTTGTGTCCGCCCCTTCGAAAAGGGTGGGTTTTCGCCCAATAAATTCTCACCCTGCGCGGGAACACGAGATGTAGTGGGGAGGTGTTTTTCGATTGGCTGAAGTGAAGCTGCAAGAGGGCGAAACGCTCGAAAATGCGTTGCGCCGCTTCAAGCGCAAGGTGCAACAAGAGGACATCATCAAGGAAGTGAAACGGCACTCTTTTTACCTGAAACCGGGTGAGAAGGCGCGGGTCAAGCAGGCGCTGGCCCGTAAACGGAACCGGAAGAAAACTCGCCGGGACGTGGAATAATTTGGGAGCGGCGGGGATTCGCGTCTCCGCCGCTTTCCGTCAGGAATAAGTTGTCAGGGTCGCAAACGGGGGCCAGTTATGGCGGAATTTCAGGATCGCGTTCTCAAGTGCGTGGACTGCGGCGCGGACTTTGTGTTCACGGCGGGTGAACAGCACTTTTACCACGATAAGAATTTCAAAAACGAGCCGAAGCGCTGCAAGAGCTGCAAGGCCAAGCGCCAGGGCGGACCGGGATCCGGCTTCGCCAAGAGCGAAACGCACACGGCGTGCTCGCAGTGCGGGCGCGAGACCACGGTGCCTTTCAAGCCCACGCAGGGACGCCCGGTGTATTGCCGCGAGTGCTTCCAAGCCCGCAAGACCGCGCCGGCCGCGGCGGGCGGCTCCTAGCGCGCTTCGTCAAAGAGATCTGCCATGAGCGCCTGCGCGACCGGGGGCCAGCGCGCAGACTGTGCGTCCACCCCACTTTGCCCGGCCACACCCGCTATAATCAAGACAGAGGGAGATTACTGGGATGCGGATGATTCTGTGTACCGCTGTGCTCACGTGCGCGGCTGCTTTGGTTTCTTCGGCCGCGGCCATTCCCGCCGGCGGCCTTACCGGCAACTACATTGAGGCTCGCACGGCCGACGTCTATACCGGCCCGTGCTTCGCCAACGGCGAAATCGAAATGAACGGCCGGGAAGCTGTGTTCGCCTGGAAGATCTCGAACGGCAACTGGGGCGGCGTGGACCTGGCCGGCCTGGCTGTGGTGGGAGTGGTCCATGCCGAGCATACGCTGGGCAATCCCTACGAACCGGTGAACCCGGCGGTAGCGGTGTTGATCGTCGACAGCCGCGCCAGCGCGGCCCAACGCGTGGCGCTGGTAAGCTTCGCCAAAGCGCAGGCGGGCGATCTGCTCGACAACGTGGTGCGGATCGATTACCAGCCCGTGGAGCTGACCGTCGAGAACGGCAATATTCACGGCGGCGCCGCCACGCTCACCGCCGGAACGTTAGCCACCATCCGCACCCGCGCGCTCAACTCCGGCGACCACATTTGCGGCAATGAGGATGTATTCTATCCACCGCTCAACAAACTGGAGCACGCCATGCCAGCCTACACAGTGCAAGATTCTTACCAGGGGGACGCCCTGGGCGAGACCTGGACCAGCATGTACCGCCGCAGCGGATTCCTGGGCACGTTCCAGATGGGTGCGGAACAGGGAACCCGGTAAGCAGAAGACAGGAGTCAGGAGTCGACTCCTGACTTCTGACTCCTGTCTTCTGTCTTCTGACTTCCCTTCCCCCACTTCCGATCGCGTAAGATGAAGGATCGCCGCCGATGCCCCTCCTTCGCCTCGCTTACGCCACCCAGTTCCTGATCGCGCTGATCGCCATTTTCGTGCTCTGGAGCCAGGTGGGCGGGCAGAGCCACCTGGATTACATGGCGTGGCAGGTGAAGCTCCTGCTGGGCGGCGCAGCGGCATTCTCGGTGGTCAAGGCCACCGCGGCCGCGGTGTCAGGCGAGCGTGCCTGGAACGGCAAAACGCTGCGTTGGCTCGGCATCCTGCTGGTGCTGCTGGTAGGTTGCGGCCTGGCCAGCTATTACGTGCACCTGTACGTCGAGCCCGACGATGACGATCAGCAAGACAACAGCGCCACGGTGATGAAGGCCCCGCGGACAGGCGTCCACGAAGCGTCAAATTGCGCGGCTTGAACTCATCTGTCGCCGGTGACCTATAAGCCTGGATCAGTGCCTCGCAAACCAATCCAGCACCCGCAGCCGGAAACCGCTAGGATCGGTGGAGCTGGCGGACACGTGGTCGGCATGGGGAACCAGCCAGAGAACCGCGCTCGGGTTAGCCTGGGCTAGTCGCTGCGAATGCCAGTACGGCGTTCGTCGATCCTCCATCCCGTGAATTAAGAGAATCGGTGTTTTGGTCTGTTGCATCGCGGCTATCGGCGATACCTGTTCGAAATCCAACCCGTAGCGCAACCTGGCGTAGCTAACGCCGCTCGCGACGATGACCCGCGCAACTGGCTCGGAGATCCAGTCGGGCAGAGGCAGCATCCCCCGTACCCTGTATTCCCCGGCGGCCTTGAGATCGGCGAAAGGGCATTCCGCAACAACGGCCCGGAAGGCCGGCTCGA
>Ga0208820_1000382_pt1 | contig 35469 bp, 30 predicted proteins | sample June2015DPH_16_5_FD_184713 | JGI IMG/M metagenome (GOLD analysis project Ga0208820, IMG submission 184713) | Peatland microbial communities from SPRUCE experiment site at the Marcell Experimental Forest, Minnesota, USA - June2015DPH_16_40... | ecosystem: Environmental > Terrestrial > Soil >...
GCGATCCTTCCCGCCGAAGACCAGATCGAGCGGGCGCTCCGGTACCAGAATCGTATCGATCGGTTTCCCCGCGGAGTTATATACGAACACCTGTCCGGCGGCAAGATAGACGTTCCCCGCGCTATCTTGAGCCAGGCTTTCTCCACCGCGCTCTGCGAAGAGCTTCAAACCGGAAAGAGTCCCATCCGCATTCACGCTGCCGCTGTATGTCCTCTGCTCCGATTCGTTGGTGACATAGAATAGCTTCCCCGGAACCGCCGTCACCAGGCCGAACGCTTGCAGGATATAGCCAAACTTATATCCGAAATATGCCGGCCCCTGCACAAAGGCATCGTCGGCCGGAATGAAAACAGTGCCATCCGGAGAAACATACTGATATGGCATCCGTGTAGTTACAACCTTGGTGAAGAGCTGCTCCAGAGTAGTGTATTGGTAAGTCTGAGTCGAAAGCGTATTGGTGAAATCGCCGTTCACAAAGTAACTTACCGGTAAAATCGCCGCCGCGCCCGGACGCTCCGCGGCACGCTCCGGCGCAAGAACGACGATTTGATCCGCCGGCCCATCCGGACGGAAGGAATAAACCGTCAGACCTTTTCCGCCGGAAGAAACAACTATCAGATCGCCCGCCTTGTCAAAGGCGAGATTCACCGGATCGAGTGGATTGTCGCGAACCACCGTGAGATCCCGTTTCTCCGGCGACCACCGGTAAATGCGCTGCTGGTGCGCATCCACGAAATACAACTGACCGTTCGCGTCCACCGCCGCGCCGGAGATGTTGTAGAAACCGCTCCACAGCTTCTCCACCACGGCCCCCGATTCGAGCACCGGTGATGCCTCGCGCGGCTTTGCGGGAACCGGATTGCCGGGGACATCCAGCCATGCGAACTCCCGGTCGCGCACCTGGGTGCCATGCGTCTGATCGACAATCGAGTTCTCGAAAGACACCTTGCCCGATCTGGTATGCTGCCGGCAGCCGAATTCGTCGCATTTCGTCATCGCGCTGTTGTGATCCACGTGGACATTCCGGAACCGTATCTCGCTCGATTCATACACATGAACCGCATACGGAACCGGGTGATAACTCCTCACCACGCGATAGCCGTGATAGTTCGCAATCGTGATGTTCTTCGAGTGGTCGATCTCGAGCGAAATAGCCGATGCGCTTTCCTCCCGCTCTCCCTCCGTCTGTAATGCGTATATCTCCCAGTTGGCCACGTGGTCCAGCTTGACCTCCGTGCGAACATGATGTTCGGCGGATAACTCATAGATATGACCCGGCGTAGTTGTGTCGGAGATATAGAGTCCCGCCTGCGCGAAAGTGTCCGGCGTCCAGATATCGGCGAGGGTGCCTCCACCGCCATGCGTGATCCACAGGCTGGGATACTGCCCGTCCCAACGCCGGTGCGGATCCGGATCCGAGAATAGATTTGGCGCATACGGGCTCTGCCGCTCGCCGGCGGGGCCGATGGTTCCGTGGCCTCCCAGAAAGCGCACGTCGTCCATCAGCGAATCCTTGCCCGCCATCCACAGCGCGCCCACGGCACGGCTGTTGATGCCGCCGGTGGAAATACCAACCCCGGTCACAATGTCGTCTCCGCCGCGCGGAGCCTCCAGCAACGGCTTGGCCGGACCCGGTCCCTGGAACGCCGGTGTCGAATCCAGAATATCGATCTGGGTCTGGTTCGGATGGAGCCCGATCAGCACGCTGTCCGGACGCAACCGCAAAGTGTCGCTGACGATGTAATGTCCGGTAGGAAAGTAAATCACGCGATGCTCCGCGATCGCTTTCTGAATCAGAGCCGTCTCATCGGTCGCGCCGTCGCCTTTCGCGCCGAGGGCCCGCAGGTTCACCCATTCGCGCGTAGGCGGCAATCCCCGAATTGCCTTCGGCGCGGCCGGCGGCAGCGTCTTCTGCGCCACGGCATCGTAACTCGTCTTGATCTCACCGATGGCGCCTGGCGCCGCGAGTGTCAGCCCATGCGATAGCGCTTTCACCTCGTATATCTCTCCGGCTCCGGCAAGCTCCCGCCCGCTCTCTCGAAATCGCGCAAACACGGGAACCTTATGGCAGACGATGTTTTCGAGATTGATCTCCGTCATCCGGCTATTTTCATTGCCGATCAAGATGGCAGGGCCGCTGATATTCTCGAACCGCCCGTCTTTCACCCAAAGTTGGTCGGAATAATGCGGGTCGATCGCAATCGCCGTGGGCACGTTGCGGAACTCGTCGTCGACCAGAGTGAGCCCCGCCTCGTTCTCCCGGATCGCCGCCTCCCGCTGGCCGTCGAAGCTCGAGTCGATCACCGTGAATTGCCAGGCCGCCGACGTCTTGCGCGTCAGGATGCCATATCGCCCGCCGTGGAAATGCAGGTCTTCCGCCTCGTTGCCCGCATCCTGGACGCCCGCCAAGCCGGAGCCGATGCGGAAATCCATGTGGGCCAGGTACCCATGCTGGGCGACGTGAAAGCGGATTCCGACCGCCGCCGCATTATCGCTGCCGATCTCGAAATCGATATTGCTCATCGCGGAATAGAAGGTGGTGTTACCCGCATCGACGATCTTCGGATTCGGCGGCACGGTTCCCGGTGGCGGCTCCGGCAAACCGAAATCCCGTCCCTTGGACGCGCCGCCGGCCAGTCTCCGTCCCACGAAGAAGAACATGCAACCGATCCCCTGCTGGAATCCTGGGGTCCCGTTCGCCAGCACGAATACCGGACGTTGCTCGCCATAGCCGATCAGCCGCACGCCCGGCCAGACATAGATGGTTCGTGTCACCCGATAGCGTCCCTCCGGAACAAAGAGGATGCCCTCGCCGGTGGTTTCCTGGACTTTGTCCACCGCGGCCTGAATCGCCGCACTATCGTCGGCATTGCCGTCGCCGCGAACCGGAAACCGATCCTGCGTCAGGTAGACCGCCTTCGGATCGTCCAGCCGCGCCGCATAATACGATTGGCCCCGGGAAGGCAAACCGCCTCCCAGCAAAATAATTCCGATCACAATCAGTTCCCGCATCGATTCGCTCCCAAAAACTCTGTTCGTAATCGCAGTCTCATTCTATCTCGCGACAGACCTTTTCCTGTGCTTGAGGCGCACGGACTCGTGCGTGCCGCCCCGAGACTCTTCTCGAAGTACTGTACCGGCACCCGTGCCGGCTCGACAGATGAAACAACTGTAACCAAGACTGGGGAGCGGAAAAGTTATTCTTGAGATGCACTGAAAAGACGGGAGTTCCCGGTCTTGAATTCTCCTGGCCGAGCCCCAGCCCGCCCTTCGGGGACGAAGACGGTTCCCGAAGAAATAAAGATGTATTTGCAAGAACAAAAAATGGTGGCTTGATATATACTGGATGAAACCTGGACGTCGAAAACGGAATTTCCGGGTCCAAACTGACCTTATGGAGGTTCGTACTTGAAGACTCTATCGCGGCTTCTGATCCTTGCGTGTGCGGCGGCTGTCGCATTCGCACAAAGCATCTGCCCCGCCGCGGGTGGCACAAGCCCATTTCCGCACCCGCCTGATCCGACGGGAACCGGGTGCAACGTGGTCATCACCATCGCGGCGAATGGCACCCCGTCGGTACAGGTCACTGACTCCACCCCATACGAAGAGAGTGAGGATGTCCTTGTCGGCGTGAAGAACAACAGTACCAGCACCGTCGCTTCGATAGGCCTTACTGGAACCGATATCTTTGGTTTCGACGGGGACGGCATTTGCACCTTTACCTTTGTCGGCAGCAGCTACTGCACTACGGCCCAACAGAACGGAACGGACCCGCAGGACTATCAGGGTCCAACGTCAACGTTCGCGATCCCCACCCCCCCTAATACCGGAACGGTCAACTTCAGCCCTGCTATCGCCGCCAACGGCGGCACCGCCTACTTCAGCCTCGAGGGTGTTCCGACGGTAAGTCTGACGGTGACAGTGACGACCGGTGGGGGCGGCGGCACAACCGGTACACCCGTGCCGGGCAGTTTGGTGCTTCTGGGTCTGGGACTCGCTTGTTTGACTGGATGGCAGTTAGGTTCGCGGGTCTTTGCGAGATAGCGGTTTTTGATCCTGGCGCGGAAGCGGCTCCCCGAGCGGGAGCGTGCTACCTCCATTTGGGCCATGGCGGCGCCTTCCAAGTCAATTGGCGGGCGCCGCAACTTCTTCTCTATTCCCTCCCGTTTGTTTTCTTCAGACCGCCACTTTCTGCACCTTCATCCCTTTGCCAGCGCCGCCTTCACCCTCTCCGGCGTCATCGGCAACTGCCGCACCCGAGCTCCCACCGCATCGAAGATCGCGTTGGCCAGCGCCGCGCCCATGGCAATAATCGGTGGCTCCCCACCGCCCAGCGCCGGCATCTCCGGATTGTCCACCAATACAATCTCGATCTTCGGCACCCATGAGAATCGCGGAATCCGGTAGCTGTCGAAGTTGGTGTCGAGCACCTCCCCGTTGCGGAACCGCACTTCCTCGGACAGCGAGTAACCCAGGCCCATGATGACGCAGCCTTCGGCCTGCTGCCGCATTCCGTCCGGGTTGACGACTAGCCCTTCGTCCAGCGCCATCACCACGCGCTTCACCTCCACCGCGCCCGTCGCGCGGTTCACCTTCACTTCCGCTATGGTGGCGTTGCAGGCGTTGGAATACATGCCGCACGCCATCCCTGCGCCGCGTCCGCTGGGCGCACGGCCAGCCTTCCAGCCGAACCGTTTGGCCGCGGTTTCGAGCACCCGCCGCACGCGCGCATTGCTCAGGTTGTTCAGCCGGAACTCCAGCGGGTCCACTCGCATCGCCGCCGCCAATGTGTCGATATGCGATTCCCGCGCGAACGTGTTGCTGTTCACCGATGGCGCGCGCCACGCGCCCACCGCGAACGGGTTCATCCCCGCCGGATTCCCGCCCATCCATCCGCCCGCCGAGGTCACCCGCTTGTTGGGGATGTCGTAAAACGGATTGGCTTCGCGATCCCCCGCCCCGAACACTTGGTTCTCCCAGAGCACAATCTTGCCGTCCGACACTCCCGCGCGGATCTTCATCACCGCCGCCGGCCGGAACCGGTCGTAGAAGAATTCCTCCTGGCGGCTGTAGACCACCTGCACCGGTTTGCCCGTGATCTTCGCCAGCCGCGCCGCTTCCACTCCCTGGTCCGCTTCCGTCTTGCCGCCGAACCCGCCGCCTACGTATCTGGAAATGATCCGCACCTTCTCGGGCGGCATTCCCAGCGCCGCTGCCACCGCCCGCTGCACCTGGAACGGAGCCTGCGAGCTGGCCCACACCGTGACTTTGCCGTCTTCGATCTGCGCCGTCGCCGAGTGAGTCTCCATGGGAGCGTGAGCAACGTAGCTGTTCAAGTAGGTTGCCTCGACCGACAGGCCCGCCATCCCCGCGTTCTTCTCCAGATCTCCGCTCTGGCCCACCATGCGCGGCGTCGGAGCCGTCTTCTGAATGTGATCGAAAATCGTTTTGTCGTCGGGACCCGCGGGTGCGCTCTCCCACTCCGCTTTGATCTTGCCCAGCGCCTCCACTGCGATGTCGGGCCGTTCGTCGAGCACCGCGATCATCCCGCCGTCCTTCACCACCCGCACGCCGATCGTCTTCTCCGCCGCCGACGTGTCCGCCGATTTCAGCGTCGCCCCGTGCGCCGGCGGCCGCAGAATGGCCGCGTGCAGCATCCCCGCCAGCATTATGTCGCCCGCGTATTGCGCCCGGCCCGTAACCTTGTCCATGCCGTCCTTGCGGCCGGGCGACGTCCCGATCACTTGGAACCCCGCCGCCTTTACCGGCACATCCGCCAGGTGCCGCTCGATGCGCTTCCCGTCCACCAGTTGCCCATACGTGACCGCATTCGATGGCTTGCCCGATTCGCGTATGCTCCCAGCCTGAACCTGCAATTGGCTGGCCTGTACCTGCAACCGCTCCGACGCCATCTCGACCAGCACCGCCCTGGCCTCCGCTCCCGCCCTGCGCACCGCCGGCCACAGCAGCGGCGTACACATCGAGCCGAAGGTTCCCATATCGTACGGGCACAGGTCGGTATCGCCCATCACCACGTCTACCGTGTCCAGCGCGACATCGAGTTCCTCCGCCAGCGCCACTGCCAGCTCGGTCATCGCACCCTGGCCCAGTTCCACCTTGCCGACCAGGCACGTGACGCGCCCGTCCGCCGCGATCTTCAGAAACGCGTTGAAGTCGGTCGGACCGCTTTGCCGCCCCGGCAGCCTCCCCGGCTCCTGACCCTCCGCCAGCTCCGCGCCGAAAAAGACGAACAGACCCGCCCCGGCGATTTCAAAGAAATCGCGCCGTTTCATTTCGCCCGCCACAACCACGCTGTCAGACATCACGCACCTGCCTTTGCCGCCCCGGCGGCTTCCTCGATCGCATCCAGAATCCGCACGTGCGAGCCGCACCGGCACAGATTGTCCTCCATGTGCCGCGCAATCTGCTCGCGCGTCGGATGCGGCGTCTTCAGCAACAACGCGTACGCGCTCAGAATCATTCCCGGCGTGCAGTATCCGCACTGGAACGCGCGGTGCTCCAGGAACGCCTGTTGGATCGCATGCAGTCCATGCTGGCCGATCCCTTCGATGGTCATCACGCGTTTGCCGGCTACCGCCTTAAGCGGTGTCGCACACGACCGTACCGCCTCGTTTCCCACAATCACCGTGCACGACCCGCACAATCCTTCGCCGCACCCGAATTTCGTGCCCGCGAGCCCCAGATCGCTGCGCAGCACCCATAGCAGCATCCGTTCGTCGTCCGTCCGCACGTGAGTTGCCTTGCCATTTAACGTGAATGAAATGGTCCGTTCCATATTCGCTTCCCAAGCCGACTATAACAGACGACAAGTTCCGTTACTCCCGTGCGCTCGCGCCAAGCGCGTCACTCCGCAGTCGACGATAGCGATTACCACGCAGACGCGAGGGCGAGGCATGCCTCGCCCCTACAACGGACTCGTAGGGGCCGGGCATGCCCGGCCCGCCTTCAGACGCTGCGCTGAAGAACAGCCCGGAATACGATTCCGAACGTCCGAAAAGATGTGCTGAGCCAGCTTTCAGGCTTTGGGCTGAAGCGCCTGGCATTTGGAAGCCAGCAGGTCCTCGACCTGCTGGCGAAGTGCCGGTGGCACGTTGCAGCAATACTTCAAGCTTTTGCCCGGCATCTTCAGGCTGAGGGCTCCAATGGCAGAGATCTCGTAGCCTTCGATCTTGTCCCAGGGAATCAGTCTGCCGGCACACCAGATCCCGGCTTCGCGTAGCTGAAATCGTTCTGTCCGCCAAACAACGACGCCCACTCCGAGGGCAAAGAACACAACGGGCACGTGCAACACTGTGCCTCGGCCGAAGAAGAACGAGCCAATCCCCCCAGCGGCGACCAGACCGGCAAAAAGCCAATAGAACCATCGGCCCGCCGACCCGCCCAGATCCAGCGAAATGGCCCCGGCGCGCCCCACGCGCCACAGATCAAAGAAAGGGCGCCCGAGCAAAAGCACAGAGTAAGCCGCCCACTCCCACGCAGCTTGCGGGATCTTCGCCGCCATCCGACCTCTCGCTCCGATTCTAATACGCTTTTAGTAAAATAGATCACACCCATGCCGCGCTCCATTCTCATTCAAGCTCCCGACGGGCAGACTCGAACTCTCCCTCTCACCGGCAGCCGCCTGGCCGTCGGACGCTCCAGCGCGGTCGAATTGAGTTTTCCGGACGATGCCGGCCTCTCGCGCCAGCACTTCGCCCTGGAGCCCTCCGGCGACGACTGGACCGTGCAGGATCTCGGCTCCAAGAACGGCACCTTCGTCAACGGCATCCCGCTCAAAGCGGTGCTCCTGCTGCGCCCCGGCGACCGCATCACCGCCGGCCATCTGTCCATCGTCTTCGCTCCCCAGTCCAACGCTCCCACGCCCGGCGTGGTGGTGTTCGAGGGCGGTGACGACGTGGAGACCGATGCGCCCAGCACCTCGACCCTGGTCACCAGCCTGGGCGACGCCAACCGCACTATTGTGGTCGAGCCCGGCGGCGGCGCCAAACCCTCCGCCGCCATGCAGGCGCTGATCCACGCCGGCCAGGAGTTGGCCGAGAACCGCCCGCTGGCCGACCTGTTCCCGCTGATTCTCGATCTGTCGATTCAGGCCGTCAACGCGCAGCGCGGCGTGCTGCTCCTGCTCGAAGGCGATCAACTCGCCGCCAAGGCCCACAAGGGCGACGGATTCCGCATCTCCACCGCGGTTCGCGACCGGGTGCTGCGCGAGAAATCCTCCGTCCTGGTGCGCGATGCGCAGCTCGATGACGCCTTCAAGGGACGCATGAGCATCGTCGAACAAAAGGTCCACACCATGATGGCGGTGCCGCTCGAAACCAAGGACCGCTGCATCGGCTTGATCTACGTGGATTCGCCCTTCATCCTGCGCGAATTCACCAAGAACGATCTGAGCCTGCTGACCGTGATGGCCAACGTGGCCGCCATCCGCATCGAGCACGCGCGCCTCGCCGAGGTCGAAGCCGCCGAGCGCATCATGCAGCGCGAGCTCTCGCAGGCCGCCGAGATCCAGGGAGGCATGCTGCCTTCCCGCGCGCCCGAAATCGCCGGCGTGGATCTGGCCGGCTTCAACGTGCCCTGCCGCACCGTGGGTGGCGACTACTACGATTTTTTCCCTTACGCCGGCCCCAGCGTGGGCTTGGCGCTGGGCGATGTCTCGGGCAAGGGCATGCCCGCGTCGCTGATGATGATGGCCCTCCACGCGCGCGTCCACGTGCTGGCCGAAACCCCCGGCAACCTGGGCGATTTCATGATGCGGCTCAACAAAGCCACCTGCGCCACCTGCCCCAGCAACCGCTTCATCACATTCTTCTTCAGCGTCCTCGATGCCGTTTCGGGCGATTTGCGGTTCGCCAATGCGGGCCACAATCCGCCGATCCTGCTGCGCGCCTCCGGGGAGGCGCGAATGCTCGAAGGCGGCGGCCCGGTGCTCGGCGTCATTTCCATCGCCCCCTACAGCGAACAGAGCGCCAGCCTCGCTCCCGGCGACTTGCTCGTGCTCTATAGCGACGGCGTCACCGAGGCCAACAATCCGGATTTCGACGAATTCGGCGAGGAGCGTTTCATCCGCGCGTTGAGCGAAAACCGCGCGCGCACGGCGCGGGAGATCGTCGACGCCGTCACCGCCGCGCTCAAGGAATTCACCGCCGGCGCCCCGCAAGCCGACGATATCACCCTCCTGGTTGCCAAGCGCCTCTAGACGAGCTGAGTCCCACAACTAGGTGGTGTTATGCGACCGCGCAGCCGCAACCTCACCGCTCCTCGCGTGAGGAAACGCACCAAACCCGTGGACCAACTTCGGCTCCGGAAAACGGAGCACCTTGGAGTCCATCTCGTTCAAAACGCTGCCTCACCTATGCGAAACGCATCCACCAAAGGTACTAGTATTCGCGGAGAAAGACAGCGTTACATATGTCTAAGCTCTTCAACATCAAAATTTTCCGGCTACAAATTGGTCATTCTCGGTTAAAGTAGACGTAGGGCCAAAGATGCAGATATCCGCTGGCTACCGATCGAACTACAAGGCGCTAGACCTTGCCCGTATTTTGCTGATGCATGGCGATCTTGCACCCAGGCTGACCATCCAGACGATTCTCCGGGCGAGCGGATATGCGGTAGATGCAGCCGCCACGCCTGCCGAGGCGTTGGCCAAACTCGACGAGGGAGAGTACGACTTGGTGTTGAGCGATGGCGAAGGCGGCTCCGATGCCGCCGGCCACAACCTGCTTGCCTACGCTCGCGTGAAGGAGTATCGCCCCGCCACCGCCTTCATCACTTCCGGCCACACCAAGCCCAAGGGTGGATACCAGCCGGCCGTTTCGGAGGTCTCGATTTACACCGAGAACCTGCCCGCGCTGCTAGGCGAGGTGGCCGAGTTGATCGGCGTCCGCGCCAGCCGCCGCCACCGCACTCTGCGGGTTGCGGTGTGATTCCCGCATCCGGCTAAACCAAAACTTTCAATAATGCGTGTTAATTAAAAGAAAAATCGTCTGATCTGCGCTATTCATCAGACTGTTTTGGGAACCAGCCTGAATCGGGGTTTTGGGGAAAATTAGCCTAAAATAAAAGAACATAGCCCGAATGGGCATGCGGCCGTCGCACAGTCTCCGCTCCGCCTAAACAAACACTTTCAGATTTGTAATCTAACAAAAAGAAAAAGGGCTGGATGGAAACTTCTCCATCCAGCCCTTCTGTCCATTCCGGAGGATGCCGACCTTAACGATGGCCTCCGCCAGCCCCGCCGCCGCCACCTGCGTGGCCAGCCGAACCTGCCGATGCAGCACCCCCAGCGACCCCGCCAGTGGATGAACTAACCGCAGCATGCGCGGTCGACCCGCCAGCAGATCCGCCGCCGGAGCCTCCTGAACCGGCGAAGCCGCCATGCCCCGAGAACGCCGAACCGGAAGCGTGCGCCATGCTCGTTCCAGCTCGGAACCCAGGCGCGTGCGATCCGTTAACTGCCAGCGTCAGCATGGGATGTTGAGCAAGACTCACCGGACCATGGATCGGACCGGATATCGGAGTACGTCCCGGACGATGCACCACGCCGGTGGTGCCACCGGTAGGTGAGCCGACCACGCCCACGACCCTGCTCGGGCTCCACATTCCGAAGCCGTACGGGTTGTAGAACATGCCGCTGCAAGGAATGTACGTGTTCATGCCGTACCAGGGGTTGTAAGACCAGAAGCCGTACGACGGGTAGCTGTTGAATGGGTTGAGAAAGCCCCATGTGGCGCCGGCGTAACCGAATGATGGCATGTAGCCGAGACCGAGACCGGAGCAGCCCATGTACGGCATCCCCATGTACGGCATCCCCATCCCCGCCATCGAGCCCGCACCATTCAATCCGCCGTACGCATTGTACGCATTGAACGAATTGGCGCCCGACACGTTCGCCATGGCCATCAGCTCGCTCCGCCGTTGGCTCCAGTTATCGAGCTCATCCGTATCGTTCGTTTCGAACTTCTTGACCGCAACCTCGGCACCGCCCAGGGCGCACGTTTTGCCCGCGCCCACCAGCTTGATCTCGGAATCTGACAACACGGCGGCCTCGCCCTTGAACACCTTCACCTGCGCCGGCTCAAAATTGAACCGGTAGATGCCGGCCTTGGGCAGCGACACGGCGGCGTTGTTGACGACCATGGTGACGCTGGTGTCTTTGCCGATCTGGTCGGCCTCCACAACCGCCTTGCCGCCCAGCAACTCCACCCGCGTATCGATCAGCCGGTTGGTGATCATCTTGAGGCTGGCGTGGTCGCCCAGGCGGAGCGTGATGCCGGGGGTGAGCAGAACCTCCGCACGCCCATCCTCGGTCGAGAGCACGCTTCCCTCTTTGATGTCCGCGTAGTGGGTTATCGACGATTCCAGGGCGCGGCCATCCAACTGCACCGTGCCTTCCGTGAAGTTGACCGTGCCGGATTTGGCGGAAACCACGTACTGCGCCAAGCCCGGAGTCGCCGTAAGGGCCAGCAGTGCGCCGGCCAGGAGTGCCATCCCTATCGGCTTCATCATCCACCTCTCAATTACAGTCTGACCTTATTGTATGGGAAGTCAATGGCTTGCCGGTAGCTATTTGGAGTCATGGACCCATGTTTACGCTTGCAAATGGCCGATCGGTGAGGCTTGATGAAGGGCACGACACCCGAGTGGCGCCGTGCTTCCGTCGCGTGCGAATCAAAGGTCCGGAGGAGCGTAAGAGAATAGCCCACGGCGCAAGCCGTTGGGGAAAGACGATGGGAGGCGTAGCCCCGGAACGGGGCGTAAGGCCTTTCCGCCGTCGCTCTTCCGCCCGGTTCGGCGAGCCCACCGGACCCGCGTGCCCGCCAAGTCGTACTACCATCTTCTTTTGGTGCCCGCCAATCCTCGAGTCTCGATCCTCATCCCGGTCTACAACGAAGTCGAATACCTGCCCGCGCTAATCGAGCGCCTGCTGGCGGTGCCGCTGTGGGAGCGGGTACCCATCGAAATCGTGGCCGTCGATGACGGTTCCACCGATGGGTCGGCCCAGACCCTGGATGAGCTCGCCCAATTGCATCCGGGCGTGATCGAGGTCGTTCACCACCCCCGCAACCGCGGCAAGGGCGCCGCCATCCGCACCGCCATCGAGCATGCTTCGGGAGAGTTCGCGGCCGTCCAGGATAGCGACCTCGAATACAATCCGCTCGACCTCGCCCGTGTGCTGGCCCCGCTGCTGGAGGGCCACGCCGACGCGGTCTTCGGCTCCCGCTTCGCCAGCTCCGGCGAGCGCCGCGTGCTGTACTTCTGGCATTCGCTGGCCAACCATTTTCTGACCACCGTGGGCAACGCCGTCGCCGACCTGAATCTCACCGATTTCGAAACCGGCTACAAGGCCTTCCGACTGTCGCTGGTGCGCTCCATCCCGCTGCGCTCGGACGGCTTCGGTTTCGATCCCGAAATCACCGTCAAACTCGCCCAGCGCGGCGTGGCCCTGTATGAGGTTCCCATCAGCTACCGCGGCCGCACCTATGAGGAAGGCAAGAAAATCGGCGCTGCGGACGCCGTATGGGCGTTTTGTACCGTGCTCTGGTACGGCCTGCGCCGCGACATTTACCGCGACCGCGGCGCCGCCATGCTGGATGCGCATTCCGAAACCCCGCGCTTCAACCGCTGGATGGCCGATACCATCCGCCCCTGGGTGGGCGCTCGCGTACTCGAGATCGGCGCCGGCATGGGCAACCTCTCGCGCCACCTCGCCCCGCGCCGCCAGCTCTACATCGCCACCGATATCGATCCCGAACACCTGGCCCGGCTGCGCGTGCGTTTCCAGCTCCGCCCCAACGTGAAGCTTATGCGGTGCGACTTGAGCGCGCCGGCGGACTTCGTCCCGCTCGCTGCTCAAGCCGATACCGTGATCTGCCTCAACGTGCTGGAACATATCGAGGACGACGCGGCCGGCCTCGCCAATATCGCGAGCGCGCTCGTCCCCGGCGGCGTCGCCATCGTGCTGGTGCCGCAGGACCCGGAGATCTACGGCACGCTCGATCGGGAACTCGGCCACTACCGCCGTTACAGCGAAGCCGAGCTGCGCGCCAAAATGGAAGCCGCCGGCCTCGCCGTCGAGCGGGTCCTGCACTTCAACCGCATCACCCGCCCCGGCTGGTGGTTCACCGGACGCGTCCTCAAGCGCCGCAGCTCCAGCCGCATCCTGCTCTGGTTCTTCGACCGCCTGGTCTGGCTCTGGCGCCGCATCGACCGCGCATTACCCTGGCCCGGAGTAAGCGTAATTGGCATCGCCCGCAAGCGCTAGAACGGGCTTTGAGTGGCACCCGAAGCAATCGGATATCCGGAATCGGAACTATAGTAATCGCCGTGGCGGAGACGCTGCGTTGACAATGGGCCGCGAAGCAGCAAAAGCTATCAGAATAAACCACGCAGTTCTGGGCTTACGCGTTTTGCCAGGCGTTACGTCCCGTCCCCCGGTTTCCCCCCGGTTTCCCCTGCCACGCCTTTTTGCCTGTTTATCCCGGCGCACTCTGTCCCGTTTTCCCTTTACGTCCCTTCCGTCTTTTCCCTTGAATTTCCGAGCTAAAATTAAATCAAGACCTCGATGTCTTTGGGGGTTGGGGTGCAATGCCGAATTTTGATGAGCACGTAGAAAGGAGCAGCTGGACCGGATGCTTCGTATCCAGTATCGCGGCCTTTCAGGCAACGGACCCGTCGCTGTTCCAAGTGGCCTGGGAATCGATAGGGGGATATGTCGCCGGTGGTATCGGTGGAAGAATCGCGGATACTGGCGATCCACCGTGGTGCGGCGATCACCGGGATATCTTCCACGCCCTGGTGCCGACGACAGCCGTACTGGTTCGCTATACTCCCAACCTGCTCGCACTGCAGCAATGGTGTCGAGATCAGGCCTCCCGTGCCGCACAGCAGATGGGCCAATCGCCAGACCCTCTACAGGGTTTCGTGCGTCTGATCGAGAGCGCCACGTGGTACTTCGCCGCCGGCGCGATTGTGGGCCTCCCTGTAGGCCATGCGACACACCTTCTACAGGACAGCGCCACGCCTAAGGGTCTGCCGCTCATCTGCCGCGGCTTCTGAGTTCGCCTATTGGAGACCCGTGACGCTATGTGACGGGTTCCCGACGGGTCTCCACAACACCTGTGGTCCAGGCACCGATTAGGACTACTTCTTCTTTTTTCGCAGGTGTGCTTTCGAGCGCGTTCCGTCCTTCTTCGTGCGCCCGCTCACGGCGATTTTCTTTTCTTCCTTGGAGAGAGCTTTCGTTCCGAGAGCGCCAGCGAGAATACCTAACAGAGGCAGTGGCATTGTTTCCTTCCTTACGTTATTTTCCGTTTTCTGAAATCTTTCAGTTTGGGCATCTTCGCTCCCCGCGTAAGATTCTCTTTTTTTGGGAGCACCCGTAGATTGGTGGCGGAATTGTCACCGAACTTCGAAAATGGGACGATGTGATCGATGTGGTGGAGCGTTGCGTCGAACCTTGCGCCTTTCAAATCCCGTTCGATGACCGCCTGCCGCACACGTTTCGGGATGGCTCGGTTTTTGGCCGGTCGGTGTACGAAGCAGAATGAAACGGCCACCGCCAGCGTGAATCCGAACACCAAGGTCTCAAAGATATTGTGCCCGGTTTTGCGCGCGACCACGACCCCAATGACGTATGAGATGACGCCGACCACGGTGCGCCGAAAACGGAATGCGATTTCCCTTTTCACCCGGCGTCCGACCTGCAACGCATAGTACAATTTCGGTGCAACAAAGATGAGTCCGACGAGCCAGACCCAGACGGGGATATGGGCCATTCCTTTTCAGTTTTCTACCGCCAAAACCAGGTGACAGACGGGACGTAACCTCCGGCCCGTAGAACCTGCCGATCACGGCATCCGGCGGAATCTCCCGGATTTCAGGGGTGTCGGACAAGTCGATTTCGCGGTCCGGCCTGGCGGCGAGCTCCTGAAGCTCTTGCGTTTCTCAGCCGATAGCTTGGCCATAGAGCCTCCTTTCCTTCGTGGTCGCGCGACGGGCCGAGATGATGCGGATCACCTCTTCCGAATTCACTTCCCGATATGTCTCACCGTGTTTTGTCCATCCCATAAATCGTGGGCTGCGGCCTTAGTTGAGTCTGCCGAGGTATTTGTCCAGCCACGCTAACACTTCCGTCGACAATGCGTCCTTCTGCTGGCTGACGCCATGCGGCGCATCGAAGACCACACGGCGCTTTTCCGCGTCCGGTGTTCCGATCATCCGAAACATCGGCTCTTGCGCCCGGTCGGGCGAAAAGGTAAAGTCGAACCGGCCATTGACCATCAGCACGGGCTTGGTCAAACGAGAGGCGAAATTCACCTGGTCATCTGCCGGCATAGGGGGCGTCAGGAAGAAGCCTCCATCGAGGAAGACGATGGCTTTGAAGCGCGGTTCCAATGCCGCGAAAATGACGCCATAGGCGGCGCCCCAGCTTGCTCCCAAATACGCGATTCTGGTCTTGTCGATCTCCGGGCGGGTTTCGAGAAAGTCGATGGTTCGCCCGATTTCCTTGGAGTGCTGGATAACTTGATTCAGGTCCCCGATGGCTCCGGGCGCAACGAATGTGCCCGAGTGTTCGTAGGTCCCCGTGTAAATCGGGTAGACCAGTGCACGGCCACTCTTGATGACGTAGTCGACGTCTTCCATGTCGCCAAGATCCTGGCTGCTGGGCATACCGACCACGGCGGCGCTCGGAAAGAATAGCACGGTCTGATACGGCGGACGGACGTTCCTCGGGAGAAAGAGGTAGAGCGGGAGGCGCTCGCCCTCGTGCCCCGCATCGATCGTGATTTTCTCCTTGGTCCAATCGGTTGTGTTCTCCACGACGCCTTCCGGTTTCGCGTTCAGCGGCGCATGGTCGTAGGCGTACATGATCCGGTAAGCCTGAAACACGTCATCCGGGACGGGTCTTGCCTTGGTGAAGTCCCTCGTCTGCCGGACCAGGGGTGCAGCAACCGCGGCCGGGATTGGTCCTAGATTCCGCACACAGCGGAAGCCGTTCAAAGCCGAGCGGTCGAACGGCGGCAGGGCTTCCGGATCGTATGCCAGATAGGTCTGCGTCCGCCAAGCCCCGCCTAAGATGAAGCGGCGGTCCCCATCCACGGCGTTCCAGCTCCATTCCCTGACATTTCCGCTCATGTCATAGGCGCCATAGGGACCGACGCCGGGAAATGTCCCAACCGGGACCGGCCCCCGGCCATTAAAGTTGCTTTGATTGATGCGATAAACGACGAAGTTGGAAGGCGCGGCCTTGTACCACTGCAGGATGACGGGCAGGCTCTTGCCGGCGAAGGCCGCATAGGCAGCGGCCTCATACCAGCTCACGCCTGACACGGGGTAGTCGGCTTGGGCCGGTGGGAAATGGCCGCCCTCCCAGGTGGAGGGCCCGGGACGGCCTGTGGGATCGCGAAACAAGTCCATGGCCTGCCGCCAGGTCAGTTCCTTGCCGCCGTTGATGAACTTTTCCTTCCAGTACTCAGATTTTCGATAGCCGCCCTGATCCACGAACTCCTGATATTGGCGGTTGGTCACTTCAAACCGGTCGATGTCAAACGGCGGAAGCTCGTGGCCCCGCCATCCGAGGAAATCAATCATCTCCGCGTAGTAGCCGCCCGGCACGGGATCCATGCCGGGCGGCGTTCCGTCGGCAGGCAACGCGAACCGCATGTTGTCCTCCGTCTCCGGCGCGGCGACGAATTGCGGTGCGCCCGGTCGGGAGACCCTCCAACGAAAGTACCCGTTGGGGATACGCACCCTCGTGAGGGGAGTCGCGCCTAAGGAAAACCAGGCGCCCGGCGTGACATAATCCTGAATCTCCACCTTCGATCCGGCGGGCACGGACTGGACGGAAATGAGGCGTGTCGAGGACTGCGCAAGTTGTGCGAGCGCGGGATCGCCTGGCAGAACCCGCTCGGCCCTGCGCAACAAGAGGAACGCGGCGAGAGGCTGTTTCGAGACCAGCCAGGAGATCTCCGGGATCGCCTGTTCGCGCACCCAGTGCCGTTGCTCCGAGCGCTGGTAGAACCACACTCCTGCGGCTGCGAGCAAGAGAAGGATCACCACTGCGGGAATGGCATATATCGGCCGCAGCAGGGAACGCACGCCCTGCAAAGTCGGAGCGGCGAGCCGGCCGGCAAGCGCGGACAACTCCTGAGACACATCGAACGCGGACTGGCAACGTTTGGACGGGTCTTTTTCCAGGAGTTTCTCCACCAGCCTGTCCAGGCTGGCTGGAATTCCAGCGCGATTCCGAGACGGCGCAGGTGTCGCGGTAGGAGAGCCGCTCGAGAGCATCTGTCCCAGCGACGCTCCCGGAAACGGGAGCCTCCCGGCGGCCATTTCGTAGAGAACCAAACCAAGTGAGAACAGGTCCGTGGCACTAGTGGGCTCCCGGCCCTCCACTTGTTCGGGAGCCATATAGGCGGGCGTGCCCATGATGGCGCGGCTCTCGGTGATGCCAGATTCGGACAGCATCTTGGCGAGCCCAAAATCCAACACTTTTACGCCGTGGCGGGTGAGCATGACGTTGGACGGTTTTAAGTCGCGATGCACGATTCCGCGCGCATGCGCCTCCGCCAGCGCGCTGGCAATCTGTGCTCCATAGCGCGCCACGGCTTCAGTGTCCAGTGGGCCTCTCTTGATTTCCGCTGCCAGAGTGGAGCCTTCGATGAGCTCCATGACCAGGTAGTTCGGGCCGACGTCATAGAGCGTGCAAACGTGGGGATGGTTCAGCGTGGAAATCGCCCGAGCTTCGAGTTGAAATCGTTCGCTATAGCGTTCGGACGCAATTTTGATGGCAACCACGCGCCCCAATCGCGTATCGACGGCGCGGTAGACCGTTCCCATGCCACCAGCGCCGATCTGGGCTTCGATCTGATAAGGACCGAGCTGCGCTCCCGGGGAAACGACGGTTTGCGTAGGCTCGGCCAGGAAGCCTTCGAGCGGCTGGAGAATCTGGCTGCCGGATTCCACTTCCAGCATTCGTTCCACGCGGGAGCGGATTTCGGGATCTGTACACTCCAGCAGGGCCGCGCGCTCGTTCGGATTACGCTGCTGCGCCGCGTGGTAAAGATCTTCGATTTGGCGGAATTGGTCCGGTGTCATACTCCCCTCGTCCCTCGATGATTCCCTACATATTACGCCATTCCCGACCAGCCGGTGCGGAGCGGCCACAGTCGGCAAACACGAAAAAGGGCCAGAGCCGCGCGCTCTGGCCCCGGTTGACTCCGAAGCAGATTACCGCGCCGGAACGGTAGCAGCGATGGGGATCATCTGTGCGACTTCCCGCTCTTCGGTAGCGGTTCCGTGCTTAGGTGTGTGCGGCGCATAATAGAGAACCACGCCGATATCCGGCAGGCGAATCTCGCGCACCATGCTGCCGGTCTTGCCGTTGTCGATCACCAACTCGGCTGGGCCGGCCCCTGCCGGATTGTGACTCTGGGGCAGCACCGTGGCCACCACTTTTCCGTTTTCCCTTACTTGCAGCATGTTGCCGGCTCTCCAGCCCTGCAGGTTGAAGGTGTAGTCGCCCGCCTGCAAGGTCGCTGTACCCCAGCGGACTTCAGACGGGAGGGAGAATTTCCCTTGGAACGATTGTGCGCTCGCAGTTGCGACGCCCAGGCTGAATAACAGAACCCCCAGCGCCAGGGTGCGGAGCAGCGTGTTGTTTCGATTCGATGTCATGACGAACCTCCTTAATGTTCGTTGTTGGCCAACCCTCAAGTTGCCTTCACCCTGATATGCGCAAACCCGTTCCTGAAAGGGTCAACCGCAGCCAAAATAGTTCGGCAGTCAGCCGGGAGATTCGCCGCTATCCGCGCCCGAAGTGATGGAGCAGGCGCGGACTCCATCCGCCGGACCGCGAACCCGGCATTACCTGGATGTCAATCCGGCGATCAACGAGTTTGATTTAAGTGCAGTCGAGCCGCAGGGTAGATCGGTTCGTGTGTAGACGGTTTAACGAAGAGATGCCGCGGCAAGGCATTGGCTAGCGCCGTTCTACCGAGACAGCTCGTGCATTAGCCAAGCGCGGGCGAATTTCCAGTCGCGCTTGACGCTTTCCGGGGAGATCTTCAGCACCTCGGCGGTCTCCTTCACGCTCAGGCCGCCGAAAAAGCGCAGTTCCACCACTTTGACTTTGCGGGCATCGAATCGCGCCAACGATTCGAGCGCCTCGTCCAGATCCACCAGCCGGCTGTCCAGTTCGGGTAGGGCATCGATGGATTCGTTTAGATCCAGTCGCTCCGCTCCTCCTCCGCGCTTGCGGGACCCACGAGCTCGCGCTGCATCCACCAGGATGCGCCGCATAATCTGGGCAGAGATGGCGAAGAAATGGGCCCGGTCCTGCCAGCGTACGCCGGTGACATCCACCAGACGCAGGAATGCTTCGTTGACCAGGGCAGTCGCTTGTAAGGTGTTCCCGGGTTGTTCCCTCTGCATGTAGCGCCTGGCCATGCGGCGCAGTTCTCCGTAGACCAGCGGCATCAACTGCTCCAGCGCTGCGCGGTCGCCGCCGCACCAGGCCCGAAGTAAACGCGTGACCTGCGCCGTTTGAGAATCCACTTATCGGAATTATAGCCCCCGTTTGCAGTTTTCTCGTTCGCTTTCTGCTTAGCGGACTCATTAAAACCAGGTAAAAAACCAGGCGACAAAAGAAACAGGTGAAAAAACCGGATGGTGGAAGACAAAACCAGGTGACAAAAACCAGGTAAAAACCAGGTGACAGACGGGACGTAACCTCCGGCCGGTAGAACCTGCCGATCACGGCATCCGACGGAATCTCCCGGATTTCCGGGATGTCGGACAGGTCGATTTCGCGGTCCGGTCTGGCGGCGAGCTTCTGAAGCTCCTTGCGTCTCTCAGCCGTTAGCTTGGTCATAGGCGTAGACCTGGACAGCCTGCACTGCGCGATCCATTCCTACGGCGCCAATTCCGCCGCGCTGCCGGTCGCGCCGCTCGCTTCCCCGCCCTATTGCTTCGGACCCCGAATCGCTCCCGCCAGATCCGCCGCCAGCGCCCTCGCCGCGTGCATGGAACGATCCCTCATTCTTTGCGCTGCGAGGCATGGATCATGGCGCTGATGATCCCATCGCTGAGACCAGCTTGCTTGAGTTGCAGGAGATCGTCCGTATCGAGATGGAACTGGGCCGGCGAGACATTGATCTTATCGATGATGATCTGCTCGCTAAGCCCGGCCTCTTTGAGCTTGAGCACATCTGCGTTCGTTAGCGCGTGTCCGGCAACTGGTTTTTCCGAGCCCCCTTGCGCCGCCGCATCGGCTGCCGCTTCCGGTTTGGCGGACGCACCGGCTGGCGCCGCCGGGAGCTTGGCCAGGGAAGCGGTTACACGAGTCTTGAAAGCGCCCGCATCGCCGTGCGGAGGCCCGGCGCCGACCGTCGTCTGCATTTCGCAACTGTTTCCCTGGGCGTGCAGGACGACCGAGATGGTGCGCGCCCCGGGACCGCCTCCGGCGGTGAACGAAATGGTCATCGCGGTGTTGTCGAGGCCTACGAACCCGTACTTCCCTGAGTTCTTGACGGCATCGTTCACCGCGGACCACAGCACGCTGCAAGAGACGTTAAAGACATCCTGGTGCACGCCTCCGGCGAACGCGGGCACGGCAAGGGTCGGCAGCAGAGCTACCATTACGAATCGCTTCACGAAAAGCCCTCCTTATCGAAATTACTAACGGTGACATCATAGCCGGAACTTCCGTTTCGCGCGTCCGGCGACTGTTCAGTATACCCCAACCGCCTTCCTTGGATGCCTCGAATCGGAAACCAGGGGAGCGAAACCCGCGGGGAACCGGGACGGCCAACTGCGCGATTTCCCCCCTTAGCGCCAGTTCCTCCGCCCCAGCCGGTTGCGCCGCCCGCTTCCCCGCCCTACTTCTTCGGACCCCGAATGCCTCGCGCTAGATCCGCCGCCAGCGTTCCGCGCCTGGTTGCCTCGCCCCAGCAGCTTGCGGAGCTGGTCGCGCCAGGAATAGCGAAACACCGTTCGACGATTGATCCCTTGCAGCTCCCAACCGTCCGGTCCCAGATCGATCGCGGCTGTCCGCCGAAAGAATGCCGTACGAACCACCACTTCTTCCAGCGTCACAGACGGTTCCTGGCGCAAGAACAGAAACATCTCGTGGACGGACGGGATTTGGATGTCGTCCACCACCAGCCATCCTCCCAACCCGAGCCACGGGAAGATGTACGCAAGCTCGACCTGCGGCAGCGGATAGGCGTGCGGCCCGTCCAGCAATGCCAGGTCCACCTCGCCGCAGAACTCATATCGCGGGAGGGTGTCTTTCGTTTCACCCTCCACGAAGGTGACGCGTTCGCCAAGCAGGTCGCCGTGCTTGCGCAGTTCGGCGATGGTCCGGTCCTTGCCCTCAATCGCAAACGCCGTGTGCCGATCGCTCGCATGCGAAAGCACGATGGTGCTGCCACCGCACCCGGTTTCCACCGATGACCGGAAAGGGCCCCGCCTCAGTATGCCGGCCAAAGCCGCCGGAGCCATGGCGTCCCACGGGTGAAAGCCGCTGGCGCGCGACACAAGGTCGGGTTCCTGCATCCACATCAGTATCCTCTGAAAACCTTTCGAGAGGTGAACCGCGGAAATAATCGCGTGTACGAACGGGTTAGCCGACTATCGAGCTGGGTCTTCTTCGAATGCCTTGGCTATCTCCGGATTGCCGCACTCACGGGCAAGTTGCTGGAAGGGCGTTCCGCTGTTGTCGAGGCCACTGCGCAATGCGGGAAACCTCGTTAGAAATCGCTTCACCCAGTGGACGTCTCCGGATCGAATGGCAAATGCCATGTCGTCTAGCTCGATCGCGAGATACCCTCCCAACTCGCGCAGGTATTCGATGGCCCAGCCAGCCGGTGTTGCTCCGAACTGACCGTCCCGGCTGTTCACATTCGCCCCTCGTTCGACCAACACCTGCACGATCCCGCGATGGCCGTTCAGGGCGGCATAGTGAAGTGCGGTTGCGCCGGACTCATCGCGTTCGCCAGCGAGTCGGCGGTCTTTCTCGAGTAGCGACTTCACACCTTCCAGGTCACCGTGCTGGGCTGCCTCGATCAACCTGTCCAAATCAGTCATCGGCTCGGCTCCTCCGGCCCTGGTTGCATCCAGGACGTACTGCCACAACGGGGCAACCGGGGACAGCAACCAACTACGCCATTCCGCTCGCCCTACTTCTTCGGACCCCGAATCTCCCCTGCCAGATCCGCTGCCAGCGTCCGCGCGGCGTGCATGTAGGTTTCGCTGTTGGCGATGCGGTCCAGCATCGGCAGGAACTGGCCGGCGGCCACCACGCGGTGGCCTTCCATCGCCCCCTCCAGCGTCTCCAGCGCGTGCATCACGCCCAGGTGATCGTACTTGGCCGCGCGCTCCAGATCGATGCGCAGCTCGGCCGATTCCGCCATCCGCTCGAACCAGTCGAGCAGTGTCTGCGCCGATGCATCCTCGGAGTAATTGAACTTTACTTCGCTCTTGACCTCGCCCTTGCCGTCGCCGCTCTCATAGCGCAGCAGCTTGGTTCCCATGAAAGCGACTTTGGCCGGCGATTCCAGCGGATGCCGGAAATAATCCAGCTTCTCCGCCAGCGCGAAAACCGCCGCCGTCTCTTCGTCCGCCAGCTTGAACTTCAGCGGCAATTCCTCGTCGGGGGCCTCGCGGTACTCGGCGTCGCCGGTCGCGGCGACGCGCACTTCCATGTACGGCGGAGCGCTGCCGGGAAACGTCCTCGAAAAGAACAGCCGAGCGTCGCCCGCGCCGGCGCCCGAAGCCGCCGCCGTCCAAAGCAACAGGCAGAGCCACCGCGCGCCGTTCATACCCGTTCGATCCTCGCCCGCGTGGCCTCGTGAGTGGCATGGCAAATCGCCACCGCCAGCGCGTCGGCCGCGTCCTCGGATTCGATCGGACGGTCGAGCTTCAGCAGCGATTGCACCATCAACTGCACCTGCGCCTTTTCCGCCCGCCCGTATCCCACCACGCTGGTCTTCACTTCCAGCGGCGAATACTCCGCCAGCGCCACGCCCGCTTCCGCCACCACCAGCAGCGCAACCCCGCGCACCTGCGCCAGCTTCAGCGCCGTCTGCACGTTGGCCGAGTAAAACACTCCCTCCACCGCCGCCCGATCCGGGGCGTGCTCCCGCAGCAGCGCGCGCAGCTCGCCCGCGATTTTGAGCAGCCGCTTTTCGAACGGGGCCTGCGCGCTGGTGCGGATCGCCCCCGCGGCCACCATGCGGTGCCGGCGCCCGTCGCTGTCGATGATGCCGTAACCGGTGCGCGCCGACCCGCAATCGATGCCGAGCACCCGCACGTCAGTGCTCGAGGGCCTCCATCTCCTTCTCGTCGATATCGAAGTTGGAGTACACGTTCTGCACGTCCTCGTGCTCTTCCAGCGCGTCGTTCAGCCGCAGCATGCCCGCCGCGTTCTTGCCCTCCAGCTTCACCAGGTTCTTCGGAACCATGGCAATCGAGGCTTGGTCCACCGGGATCCCAGCCGCTTCCAACGCCTTCTGCACCGCTTCGTGTACTTCCGGAGCCGAGAGGATTTCCCAGCTTTCGCCCTCCTGGCGCAGATCGTCGCCGCCGGCTTCGAGCGCCACGTTGATGAGCTGGTCTTCGCTCGCCTTTTCGCCGGCTACGTAGATCTGGCTCTTGCGCTCGAACATCCAGGCCACGCAGCCCTGCTCGCCCATGTTGCCGCCGTTCTTCGAAAAGACGTGGCGGAGTTCGCTCACCGTCCGGTTGCGGTTGTCCGTGGCCACATTCACCAGCACCGCCGCGCCGCCCGGCCCGTAGCCCTCGAACATCACTTCGTCGATCTGCCCGCCCTCGATTTCGCCGGTGCCGCGCATGATCGCTTTCTTGATGTTGTCCGACGGCATGCTGGCCGCCTTGGCCGCCAGCACGGCGCTGCGCAACCGCGGATTGCCGTCCGGATCGCCGCCGCTGCGCGCGGCAATCGTGATTTCCTTGATGATGCGCGTGAACGTTTTGCCGCGCTTCGCGTCCGTGGCCGCCTTCTTGTGCTTGATGGTGGCCCACTTGGAATGGCCTGACATGGTAAACCTCGCCAGTGGCCCCGCCTCACACGGCCGGGCAAGAATTATTCGTGAATTCGACTCCCTGAGAATAGCAGAATGCGCCCGGCCCGCTCAAGGCACGGGTAGGGGTATGCTTTAGCTTGCCCAAACCGGAAGGAAATGCGCGCGATGCCACCTTCCTCCGCCGAGCCCTCGCCGCCGCGCAGCGCGCGCGGCACTGCGCCGGTCGAACCTCAGACTCCTGCGGATAGTACGATATACTCACATTATGAGCAAACGGCTTCAGGTTCTGCTGCCCGATCGCGAGATGGCGGACATCCGGATCCTGGCCGGACGCGAGCGACTGACCGTCGGCGAGTGGGTCCGCCGCACCCTGCGCGAAGCCCGCACCCGCCAGTCCGTGAACGACCCAGAGGCGAGGCTGAAGGCGGTTCGGCGCGGCGCGCAGTACTCTTTTCCCACCGCCGACATCGACCAGATGCTCAGCGAGATCGAACGGGGCTATCGGGGTTGATCTTCATCGATTCCAACATCCCCATGTATCTGGTCGGGGCCGCCCACCCGCACAAGACCGAGGCCCAACTTTTGCTCGAACGCCTCGTCGCTGCCGGACGCCGGTTGGTTACCGATGCGGAAGTGCTGCAGGAAATCCTCCATCGCTACACCGCCATCGAAAGACGGGACGCCATCGCGCCCGCCTTGCGGGCGATTCTGGATATCGTTGACGACGTCTTCGCCATTGAAAAGGCGGACGTCCTGCGCGCCAGCGAGATCGCCCAGAATCGCGCCTCGCTCTCTGCCCGGGATGCCATCCACATCGCGGTCATGGAGCGCCGGAAAATTCGATCGATCCTGAGCTTCGATGCCGATTTCGACCGCTGGCCGGGCATCGAGCGCCTCTATCGAATCTGACCACAATCAGGCGCGCGAAAATGCCTTACGATGGGATTGAGGCTGCCATGGGCACACGGGAACTGATCACTCGCGAGTTGGATAGGATGCCGGAGCAAGATCTGCACAAGCTCCTGGCGTTCCTACGCTCACTCAATGACGCGCATGCCGAGACCGCGATGCCGGCCCTGGCCGCCGAATCGTCACTGGCCAGGGATTGGCAGACGCCTGAGGAGGATGCGGCCTGGGCCAATCTGTAAGAGGCTGTCGCGAGTCCTCAACTTCCCTTTTTCGGACCTCAGCCAGGCCAAGCGACGGCCGGCCCTGGTAATCGCGGCGCTCAAAGGCGACCACGTCATCCTGTGCCAGATCACCAGCCAGGCAAGAGCCGACGAGTATTCGATTCCGCTTGACGACACGGACTTCGTCTCTGGCGGTCTTAGCCAGAGCAGCAGGGTTCGCCCCAATCGGCTATTCACAGCCGATGCGAGCATCATCGTCTACCGCGCCGGTCGCGTCTCCGAGGCGAAGCTAAGAGAAGTACTGGACCGCCTGACGGCGATTATCCAGCAGACTTGAACCCTACCACACCCTGCATGCGTTGGCGCTCACCATCGGCTGGCCGGCCTGGCAGGAAAACGCCCGCTGAAACTCGGGCATATTCTGCACCACGCCGTTCACCCGTTGCTTGCCGGGCGCATGCTCGTTGGTCTTCACCTGCATGCGCAGCGCTTCTTCCCGCTGGTTCACGCACCACACCTGGCCGAAGGACAGAAACAGCCGCTGCTCGGGTGTATAGCCATCGATTTTCTTTTGCTCGCCGCCGATCGTGTTCAGCAACGCCATCAGCGCGATGCGCACGCCGCCATTGTCCGCCGTGTTCTCGCCCAGCGTGAGCTTGCCGTTCACCATGGCTCCCGGCGCCACTTCGAACTTCGAGTACTCCTGCGCGACGCAGGCCGCGCGCTTCTCGAATTCCTTGGCGTCTTCCGCCGTCCACCAGTCGCGCAGGTTCCCCTGGGCGTCGAATTGCCGGCCCTGGTCGTCGAAACCGTGCGTCAGCTCGTGGCCGATCACCATGCCGATGCCGCCGAAGTTCACCCCATCGTCCATCGCATTGTCGTAGAATGGCGGCTGCAGGATGCCCGCCGGGAAATTGATATCGTTCATCGACGGATCGTAGTACGCGTTCACCGTGGGCGGCGTCATGCCCCATTCCTGACGGTCCACCGGCTTGCCGATCTTGTTCAACTGGCGCTGAAACTCGAATGCATTGGCGCGCGCTGTGTTGCCCACCGGATCGTCGCGCCGGATCGCCACGCTCGAATAGTCGCGCCAATGGTCCGGGTAGCCGATCTTGTTCGAGATCGCGTGCAGCTTCACCAGCGCCTGCTTTTTGGTCTCCGCCGTCATCCACGGCAGTTGTTCCAGGTCCTGCCCGAGCGCCTTTTCAAGCGCATCCACCATTTTCAGCGTCCGTGCCTTGCCCTCGGCGCCGAATGTCTTCTCGACGAATTCCTTTCCCAGCGCCTCGCCCAGTTCGCCGTCCGTGAAATCCACGCAGCGCTTCCAGCGCGGCCTTATCTCGGTGGTCCCTTTCAGCGTTTTGTCGTAAAAGTCGAAGTTCTCCTTGACGAACGCTCCCGCCAGCAGGGGCGCCGCGGCATGCAGTAGGTGCCAGGTGAGATACGTTTTCCAGTCCGCCAGGCTGAATCGCTCGATCGCCCCATTCAGCGCCTGCATGTATGCGGGAACCGCCACGTTGACGGACGCAAATTCCGGCGCGCCGCTCGCGCGCAGATACTCGCTCCAGTGGAACACCGGGCTCAGCGCTTCCATTTCGCGCGTGGCGATCTTGTGATAGACCTTCTCCGGATCGCGGCGGGACACAATGTCGAGCGACCCTTCGGCCAGCGCGGTCTCGATTTTCATGACCGTCTCCGCGCCGGCCTCAGCCTCGGCCGCCGTCTCGCCGGCCAGCGCGAACATGCGCGCCACGTGCTCCACGTACTTGCGGCGCAGCTCTTCGCTCTGCGCGTCCTGCTTCAGGTAGTAATCGCGCTCGGGCAGCCCCAGGCCGCCCTGGTCCACTTGCGCGATCACCTGGTTGGAATCCTTGAAATCCTGCCCGGAGCCGAATTGGAACATCACGTCGGCGCCTTCGCGCTGCAAGCGCGCCACCACTGCCGCAAGTTGCGCCTTGTCCTCGAAGCCGCGGATCTGCCCCAATTCGCCTTCGAGCGGCTTCAGCCCGGCTGCCTCCACTGCCTTCTCGTCCATGCATGCCGCGTAGTAGTCGCCGATCAGGCGCGCCGCCGGGTCGCGGCCCGCATCCGGCTTACTGGCCGTCTCCAGAATCTCGCGCAGCACTTCGCGATTGCGCTCTTCCAATAGGTCGAACCGGCCCCATCGCGCCTGGTCCGCGGGGATCGGATTATTCTTCAACCAACTCCCGCAGGCGTACTGGTAAAAATCCGTGCATGGATTGGCCGTGGCATCGATGTTCTTGACGCTGAACCCGAGCGCGCTCGACGCCTTTTCCGGCGCCTGCGCCGAAAGGCCCCATGTGACCAGCGAGAGAACCAACAAGATCCTGTGCATAACGAGACTCCTTCCTTATCACTCTAGCGTGCTGCGCGGTAGGTGAGACAGAGGCCCCGATCAGGTGGCGGCGCAAACACCTCGTAGGTCGAAGAACAGCGGACGAACGCCGTCGGCGACCGGAGGCTACGAGCCCCTTATCGCAGCTTTTCAAGTTCCTGTTGAATCGCGACAAGCCCAGGGTCGGCACACGATGGCCACGCTTGGAGGAACGCGCAGCCTTCTAGCAATGCGGATGTGAGCGCGTGCCCAACCGAAGGTGACGTGGCGTCCACTCGCTTTACTAGTTCGAACACATAGCGCGGATCTACATCGCGATATGTGATGAGAAACGACCTGGCGCAACCGACAGCCGGGTTGCGAGGCTCCCCCGGCGAGCTGAATACGCGCACTAGAAACCGAGTTGCGTGATCGAGGGACAGTTCGGGGTCGACTTTGATGAACTGCGCCAGCAGTTCGCATTCGTAGGGAAAGGCAAGTCCGGCATCTAATGCTTCGAGATAAAGATCCATCGCGGGCTTATGGCCCATCCCCGCCAGCTCGACAATGATCTCGTCTCGCCACTGCAACCGGCCTTTGCCCGACCTAGCGATCGCCTCGAGCTCTGACGCAATCGCTGGGTTGCTGTCTGCGGCCAGCGCGTGAAGTGCAATGCCATAGGTCCCTTCGGGCAGCCCAGCTCGGAGGTCTTCTAACAGCACCTCGCGTATGATGTCCTGGTCTTCGGGGTCGCAAGAACGAAGCCACCCGAGGATATCCTTGACAGACGCGTTGCCACACTCGCGCTCGTGTCCCCACGCAATTTGCTTAAGGGTCGCTCGAGCCTTGAGTTTTGTTAGCCCCTTCATCGACGTTTGCCCCGCGCCCCTACTGCGCCCGCATCCATTCCAGCGTGTACCGGATGCCATCGTCGTACGAAGTCTTCCGCAGCCCGCCCAGCTTCGCCGCCAGTTTCCGATCGTCGAGGATCACCGGCGTCTCTTCGAGGTACAGCATCTCGACCAGCTCCTTGAGCATCGGATTCACCGCGCCCGCCATTTTCAGCATGGTGCGGCCCACCGAGCGGTAATCCGGATCGCGTCCCGCCGCGCGATAAACCCGCGTCATGAAGTCGATGCCGGCAATCGCCTCCACTCCGCCCAGGTTCCACGCTTCCCCGTAGCAATCCTCGCGCCCGGCCAGCTCAGCCAGCACCGGCGCCGTGTCGGGAACGAAAATGAACTCGTGCGGCGTGCTTGCCGGGCCCACCCAGTTGGCCGTTTTGCCTTCGAGCGCGCTGCGGAAGATCCGGCCCGCCAGGCTGCGGCCGGTGTACGGACCATAGAAATCCGGCAGCCGCACCACCATCGTGCGCAGCGCTCCGCGCTCGTGCGCTTCCGTCACCATGTCCTCTTGCTCCCTGCGGCACTTGCCCTTGTGCGAATCCGGTTCGCGCGGGTGCGTTTCCGCCACGCGCGACGTGCGCGGCACGCCGTAAGTGTAAATGCCCGTCACCAGCAGCAGGCGCGCCACTCCCGCCTGGGCCGCTGCCTCGAGCGTAATGCGCATCAGCACCGGATGCTGGTCGAACTCGGTGTAGGGCACACCCACCGCATACACAATCGCATCCACGCCCTGCGCCGCGTGCTCGGCCTGCTGTGGATCGGAAAGATCGGCGTCCGCAATCTCCGCGCCTTCGAGGCCGCCAAACGCATCCGCCAGCGCCTGCCGTCTCCGCCCCACCGCACGAAACGGGATGCCGCGTCCCGCCAGTTCCGGCGCCAGCGCGCGGCCAATCGCGCCCGCCGCGCCGAAAATCGCCACTTTCCCAATGCCCGTCATGTTCGTGCTCAGTATACCGCGCTACAATTGATTTCCATGTCGATGGAATCCGGCGCCCGCCTGGGTCAATATGAGATCGCCGCCAAGCTGGGCGAAGGCGCCATGGGCGAAGTCTACCGCGCCCACGATACCCGCCTCGGCCGCGATGTCGCCATCAAGATCCTGCCCGCCGAGTTCGCCCAAAGCCCCGACCGGCGCCGCCGCTTCGAGCAGGAATGGCGCTCCGCCGCGGCTCTGGCTCATGCCAACATCGTCGCTCTCTACGATGCCGGCGACCAGGACGGCGTCTCCTACATCGTCTCCGAGCTGGTCGAGGGCGAACTGCTGCGCGACCTCATCCGCCGCAGTCCGGTCCCGGTTCGCAAGACGCTCGACCTGGCCGCGCAGATCGCCGACGGCCTTTCCGCCGCGCACGCGGCCGGTGTCGTCCATCGCGATCTCAAGCCCGAGAACATTATGGTGACGCGCGATGGCCGCGCCAAAATCCTCGACTTCGGTCTGGCCCGCTATCAACCGCGCTCCAGCTCCGCGCCCGAAGCCACCATGACCGTCACCCAGCCCGGCCTGGTGATGGGCACCGTCGGCTACATGTCGCCCGAGCAGGTCACCGGCTCTCCCGCCGGCGCGCAATCGGATATTTTTTCGCTCGGCATCATCCTCTATGAAATGCTCACCGGCAAGCTGGCGTTTGAGCGCACCACGTCGGTCGAAACCATGAGCGCCATCTTGCGCGACGAACCGGCCGACCTTCCCGCCAGCGTCCCGCCGGCGGTCGCGCATATCGTCAACCGCTGCCTGGAAAAGGAACCGTCGCGCCGTTTTCAATCCGCCGCCGACCTGGCGTTCGCCCTGCGCGGCGCGGCCGCTCCCGGCTCCGCCTCCGGCGCCGTGCTCCGCTTGAAAGCTCCGCCGCGCCGCCGTTTCCTGCTCCCCGCCGTCATCGCCGTGCTGGCCCTCCTGCTGGCGGTTGCTCTGTTCGCTCTGGTCACCGCGCCGCGCGGCGTGGACCTCGAATCGTATCGTTACACGCCACTGGCCAGCGAATCCCGCGTCCAGGATATGCCGGTCTGGTCGCCCGACGGTAAGAGTCTCGCCTACGTTCGCGAAGTCATCAACGCTCCCAACGAAATCATGGTGCGCAACCTCGACTCACTGGTTCCCGTCCTGGTCGCCCGCGCCGACGCCCGGAGTGTGTTCTGGTCCGCCGACGGCACCCGTCTCAACTACGTCATCAAAACCGGCGTCTGGTCGATGAGCCGCGCCGGCGGAGAGGCCACCCTCGTCCTCAAGGGCGATTACGGCGACGCTGCGCCATCCCCGGATGGCAAGGCGCTCGTCCTCTGGCTGAGCAAGGGCGAGAAGGGCGCCAAGGAACCCAAGCTTTGGATCTCCTCTCCTCCGGGCGCGCCTCCGCGAAAATACGAGCCCGTCCTCTTCGAAGAACAAGGCTCCTTCAACCCGGTCTACCTGCGCTTCGCGCCGGACGGCCGCCACGTCCTGCTTGCCAAACCCACCGCCATGGGAACCGAGCTCTGGCTTCTCCCGTATCCCGATGGCGCGGCCGCGAAGGGCAAGGCCCGCCGCGTGTTCGCTTCCATGCTGGGCGGCGCCCAGTGGCCGCCCTCCTTCAGTTGGATGCCCGATAGCAAGCACCTGGTGATGTCCTTCCCCACTCCCAGCCATCCCCAGCCGCAGCTTTGGATGGCACATATAGAGGATCAGGATCTGGACGCTCTCACCGCCGACGAAGGCATCAAGGTCCGCCCCTCCGTCTCGCCCGACGGCAAGAAGATCGCCTACGCCTCCATGACGGAGAATTTCGACATCGTCTCGATCCCCGTCGCCGGTGGCCCCGTCCGCCCAATCCTCTCGACCAGCCGCAATGAGATGTCCCCCGCCTGGTCGCCGGTGGCTCCCCTGCTCGCCTATGTCACCGATCGCTCCGGACCGCAGGAGATCTGGCTGCACAACGCCCAGGACGGCTCGGACCGTCCCCTGGTAACTCAGCGCGATTTCGCCGACGATACGCTGGCGTTTACGACGCTGGCCGTTTCGCCCGACGGCAGCCGCCTGGCGTACTCACGCAACAGCACCACACATCTGGGCCGCCTCTGGATCTCTCCGCTCGGCGGCGGCACGCCGATTGCCGTCTCCAAATCGGACGAATTTGAAATCGCCCCCGGCTGGTCGCCGGATGGTAACTGGCTTACTTATTCCTCCAGCGCCGGCGGCTTGATGAAAATCCGCGTGGGAGGCTCCGATCCGCCCGTGCTGCTTCGCCAGGAATTCTGCCGCCGTCCCGCGCAGTGGTCGCCGGATGGCCAATGGATCGCCTGCCCCGCCGACGATGGCGTCCTGTTGCTCTCGCCCGATGGCAAACAGACGCGCAAAGTCGGCACCCGCAATTCCGCGGTTGCCTGGTCGCCCGACAGCCGTCAACTCTACGCCCTGTCGCAGGGCGAGGGCACGAAATGGCTGCTCGATTCTATCGACGTCGCGACCGGAACCCAACGCACCATTGCGGACTTGGGCTCGCAGTACCTGTTTCAAGTCTCGATCAGCCTTTCGAGCGATCACACCTCGCTGGCCGCCTCGGTCGTCAACTCCCAATCCGATATCTGGATGCTCGAAGGCTTCGCCCAGCCCCGCGGCTGGCTAGGCCACTTGTGGCCCTTCGGGCACTGAGACCGTGGGGCGGACCCCCTGGTCCGCGGCCGACGCCCTCGTCGGCCTTTTTGCTTCTCCGCCGACGTGGATCCCAACGAAACAGCGGGACGAGGGCGTCCCGCGCGGACCAGGGGGTCCGCCCCACGCCCCGCTTGCCTGATAATGTAAGTGCACATGACCGTTGAAATCGAAGGCGTCACTCTTCACCTGGCCCATCCCGATGAGCTGGCTGCCGAGTGGGTGGGCCAAAGCGAGCTGATGCGCCACCTGCTGGCGGCCTGGATGGTGATCCATGAGCAGGATCTGCCCATGAGCCCGCGCCTGCTCGGCAAGCCCGGCGTCGGCAAGACCACCCTCGCCTACGCCGCCGGCAAGCGCATGGGGCGCGAGGTCTACATCCTCCAGGCCACTCTCGATACGCGTCCCGAAGACCTGCTGGTCACGCCCGTGATCGAGGGCACCGGCAGCCTGCGCTATGTCGCTTCGCCGCTGGTCACCGCCATGATTCGCGGCGGCATCGCCATCCTCGATGAAGGCAACCGCATGAGCGAGAAAAGCTGGGCCAGCCTGGCGCCGCTGCTCGACAACCGCCGCTATGTGGAATCCATCGTGGCCGGCATTAAGATCAAGGCGCACCCGCAGTTCCGCCTGGTGGCCACCATGAATGACGACGCCTCCACCTTCGAGCTGCCCGAGTACATCCACTCCCGGCTCCAGCCGCAGATCTTCATCGATTTCCCCGAGCGCGACGAAGAGAAACAGATCCTGCGCGAGAACCTGCCCTTCGCCGAGGAGCGCATCCTCGAATACGTCACCGACTTTCTGCAAATGGCGCACGCCGCCGACGAGCGCTACACCGTCCGCGACGGCATCAACGTCGCCCGTTTCGCCATCAAGCTGAAAAGCCTCGCCACCCAGAAAACTCACGAACACGAGGCTTTGGAAATCTCCATCACCCGCGTCCTCGGAGAGGAAGCGCTGCGCTATGCCCGACGACGGCCAGCCGATTCCTGAAGCCGCCAGCCTGCGGCGCGGCCGGTTCACCTATTTCCCGGTGGTGCCCGGCCGCCTCGAGTTCTCGATCGAGGTGCGTCAGGCCATTCTCCGCGAGCGCCCGCAAGTGATCGCCCTGGAACTACCGGTCAGCTTACAGCAGGATTGGATCCGCGCCGTCGGGCGTCTGCCGGAGATGTCGCTGATTTTTTATCCGGAAAATGACGAGGCGACGTACGTGCTCGTCGAGCCGGCCGATCCCTTCACCGAAGCCATTCGCACCGGCCTCGAAATCGGCGCCGAAATCGTCTTCGCCGATCCCGAAGCGGGCGAGCGCCCTCACCTGCCCGACGCTTATCCCGACCCTTACGCCATTCGCGCCATCGGCCTCCAGCGCTACGTCGAAGCCTATCGCGTCTATCCACAACCGCGCTCGGAGGAGATCGCGCGCCATGCCGCCGGTATCGCCTGGAAACTCGAGGGCGCCGACCTGACGGCCAGCGTGTTCGTCGTCGTCTCGCTGAATCTGCTCGACCCTTTGCTCGACGCCATGGAGGAGCCGCAGGCGCAGCCCCTTTCGCGCACGCGCCGCGAAGACATCGAGCTCCTCAACCCGCACCCGGAATCGCTGGCCGAAATCGCCGTCGAATATCCGCAACTTCAGTGGCGTTACGAGAATTACCGCGCCGCGTTAACCGATCACAATCTGATCGACCGGCGCCACGCCCAACTGGCCGTGCTGCTCGTGGCGGAAAAGGAATACGAGGCTTCCACCGGCGAACGCATCGCCCATTGGCAGCGCCGCCTGCTGGCCCGCTACACGCGCAACCTGGCGCTGGCCGGGAATGAATTGTGCGCCGGCATATTCGATATGGCCGTGGCCGCCCGCGGCGTGGCCGACGACAACTACGCCTGGGACGTTTGGGAAGCCGCCAACAAATATCCGCCGCAGAAGCTGGAATCGCCGCCGCTGCTCACCGTCCGCATCTCCGGCGACCAGATGTGGCGCGACACCCGTCACATACGCCTGCGCCGCCGCCTCCCCAGCACCAAGCGCCGCCTGCGCCCGTTTGGATTGCGGCCGCGCAAGAAGGAGAAATTCCCCGGCGAATGGGCCAGCCAGGTCAACGGCACCGGCATCTGCTCCTATCCGCCCGAAGACCTGGTGGTTGAAGACTACGGCCGCTTCCTCAAGAAGAAGGGCAAGAACCTGCTCTCGGAAGACCGCGTCCGCGTCGAGCCGTTCACCACTTCGATCCTCGATGGCATCGACATGCGCGAGACCATTCGCAAATGGTACGAACACCGCATCTACGTGCGCCAGTTCCAGAAGATGCGCGGCGAGGTCGGGTCTGTGGTGGTCATCTTCGACGAAGACCGCGACAATCGCTATCCCTTCATGACCACCTGGACCGGTGAGACCCAGAACGAATCGGACATGGCGTTCTATTCCACCTTCCCCTTCGACAACCTGGTCGGCCCCGGCATCGGCCGCGCCGAATACGGTGGCTTTCTGATGAGCCTGCCGCCGCACCGTATGTACGACGTCTGGCGCGACGCCGATTACGAAGACGCCGAGAGCAAATCCGAACGCCTGTTACTGGCCGCGCTCGATTACTCCATCCACCACTATGTCGTCTATGTAGCCGCCAAGCCGCCGCGCACCATATTCAAAACCATCGCCAACCGCGTCGCTCGCACCATCGTCTACATCCCCATCGGCCAGCTTTCGCCAGTCTCACTGAAGAAAATCCGCGTAGTCCACGTCTTAGATGGCCACGAAAAGCGCGAAATCGCCAAGGAATACCTCTGGTGACGTGGGGCAGGTCCCCGACCTGCCAAATGCCGGCCCGCTGGTTCAATCCTGTGGTACAGTCGCTTTCGCCTGCCAACCGGGCGCAGCCGGTTTGCTCTTGGTAACGCCGGCGATCTTGTCGCCGGTTCTCTTTCTTCGTCTCCATTCTTATCCACCGCAGACGCCGCAAAACACAAAACACCGGCGGCAAAGACCGCCGGCGTTACCGCGCAGTCACAGCCCATCTCCCCCACTAATCCAATGACTTAGCCCTCAATACCCTTGACATACCCGTTATCCTTGAATTGGGACTGTGGCGCCAGGCTCCGCTGCTAGTCCTTCTCTTTGGCCAGAGACCGTTGCACTCAGGTGTTGCTGAACTTCCGGCGCCCGTTAAAGGCATGCGGGGTCCCCCTTGGGCTGGACTCTCGACGGAAGACTTTGGATCTCGGGATTCATAACCGCCGGCGGTATACGGATAGCAGTTATCGCCGCCCGCCGGATAACAGAGAGTAAGGAACGAATCGGCAAGGATGTGCCCGCCATCCAGCGGGCCTAAATCATCGAAGTTTCTACTCAATCCATCGGGTGGCCGATACGCACGGCGCTAAGTCCGCGAAGCCCGGCCACCCG
>Ga0208820_1000384_pt1 | contig 35296 bp, 28 predicted proteins | sample June2015DPH_16_5_FD_184713 | JGI IMG/M metagenome (GOLD analysis project Ga0208820, IMG submission 184713) | Peatland microbial communities from SPRUCE experiment site at the Marcell Experimental Forest, Minnesota, USA - June2015DPH_16_40... | ecosystem: Environmental > Terrestrial > Soil >...
GGAGACGCTGGATCTGCTCGCCTCATTCCAGCACGCCGTCATCCTTGAACTGCTCACGCGGGCCGCCGCTTCCGCCGAACAGATCCACGCCCGCGCGATGATTATATCCGGCGGAGTCAGCGCCAACGCCGGTTTGCGCGCCGCCGCGCGCGCCGCCCATCTGCCGTATCCGGTTCACTTCCCTTCGCCCGGTCTAGCCACCGATAACGCCGCCATGATCGCCGCCGCGGCCTTCCCCAAGCTCCTGCGGAAAGAGTTCGCCGGCTTCGACACCGCCGCCGCCGCCAGTCTCAAGTTGGCATAAAACAGTGGGGCTGGCGCTTCCGCCTGCCAAACTCCGAATCTTATGACTTGCGTCGCCCCCGCGGACGCGGCTGCCGCGGTTGGCAGACGAAACCGTCTGCCCCACTGCTTTCGCGCGAACCGGTTAGCCTCCCGCGCACGGCTGCTATCATCAGACCGTGGATCAGCCCAAGACCGCGCGCACCTACCTGCTGGTATTGCTTTTTATCGGCCTCAGAGGCTTCGGCAACCTGCTGCTGGCGTTTGGAACGAAGCACCTGCCGGCGGTGCTCGGCGTGCATCCGGCGGCGTATTTGCAAGCCATGCTCGATCCGGCGGTAGCAGCCGGCATCGCCATGCTCATCTTCTCGTTGTTCACGCGCATGGCGCTGCTCAGCATCGCCGACTTGAGTTTCGTGCTGCCGGTGACGGCGGTGGGCTACGTGCTGGCCGCCGCGCTGGGCAAGGTGTTTCTGCACGAAGAAGTGACGGCTGTCCGCTGGCTGGCTGCGTTTCTCATCTTTGCCGGCGTGGCGGTGGTGGGATCCACTCCGCAAAACACCACCAAGGAGGCGCGCGCGAAATGAAGTGGCTGCTGGTTGCGATCACAGTGGTGGCCACGGCGTTGAGCGACTTGCTGCAGAGCTACGAGCTGAAGCGGGCGGGTGAACAATCCGTCAGCGCGCGCGGCATCGCACGCCTGGCCGCGATGGTGGCGCGGCGGCGCTACCTGATTCTCTCCATCGTCTGCCTGGCGTTTTCGTTCTTCGCGTTCATGGCGCTGGTGCAATCGCAGCCGCTCAGCTTCGCCGTGCCGGCGAGCGCGGCCAGCTTCATTCTGGAGACGATCGCCGCCAAGCTGGTGCTGCACGAACAGGTCGGCCCGCGCCGCGCCGCCGGCACGCTGCTGGTGCTGTGCGGCATCGTTTTGCTGGCCCGTTAAGAGGACGACGGCGTACTATGGGCCGATGCCGATGAAGATGAGTCATGGGGGGGCTTCTTGGCTACAGCAAACAGATTTGGATGGAATACGGTCGAGCGGGTGGGGTTGCCGGTGGTGGTGCATTCCGCGCGGACGGCAGTGGCGGCTGTAGCTTCATTGCTGGTAGCGCGGTTATTCCGGCTGCCGGAGGCGTACTGGGCGCCGATCACAACCCTGGTCATCACGCAGTCGTCGCTGGGTGCGGCGTTCCAGGTCTCCTGGCGGCGTATCGCCGGAACTGCGTTGGGAGCGCTGGTCGGCGCGATTGTGGCGAGTCACTTCGGGTCGCGCGTGCTGGTATTCGGCGCTGGTGTGTTCCTCCTGGGACTGTTCTGCGCCCTGGTACGTTTGGACCGAAGCGCTTATCGGTTCGGAGGAGTTACGTTGGCAATTGTGCTGTTGGTGCCGCGGGCGGGTCCCGCATGGCAGATCGCCTTTCATCGGTGCGCCGAGGTGTTCATCGGAATCGTGGTGGCGCTGGTATTAACGGTGGTGTGGCCGGAAAAAGAGCTTACGCCATCGAAGAAGATGTGACGTGCCCCCAGATCCGCGGAGACAATCGGGAAATGGCTTGCCAGGCTGCGGCTCACTCGTACCGGAGCGCTTCCACCGGGTCTAACCGCGCGGCTTTGTTGGCGGGCCAGATGCCGAAGAAGAGGCCGACTGCCACCGACACCACCACGCCTGTTACGGCGGCCCAGAGCGGAACGCTGGCCGGGATCGAGGTGAATACCAGCCGGCTGATGAGCGAAATCAGCCAGCCGAACAGGATGCCGGCGAGGCCGCCCAGGCCGGTGAGCACGGCGGCCTCGAGCAGAAACTGGATGAGGATGTCGGTAGTGCGCGCGCCGACCGCCTTGCGCACGCCGATCTCGTGCGTGCGCTCGGTGACCGATACGAGCATGATGTTCATCACGCCGATGCCGCCCACCAGCAGGCCGATGGAGCTCAGCACGGCCATCACGATAAACGTGATCGCGGTGATCTGGCGGAAATCGGCGACCATCTGCTCGGCGGTGGAGAGCGCGAAGTTATCGGGCTTGCTATAAGGCACGTGGCGGTCGATGCGCAACACGGTGCGCACCTGGTCCAGCGCCTCCGGCAGCTTGCCATCGTAAGCGGTCGCCACAATGGCGACCTCCTTGGCGTTGGGATACATTTTGCGCATCATGCCATAGGGGACCAGCACGCGATTATCAGTGTCGCCGAAGAAAGAAGCGGCCGGGCGCAGCATGGTGCCGACCACCAGAAACTCGTGGCCGTCCACCAGGATGGTCTTGCCGATCGGATCCATGTTGGCGTAGAGCCCTTTTTCGATATCGGCGCCCACCACGGCCACCGGCATGCGGCGCCGGCCCTCTTCGTCGCCGAAGAAGCGGCCGAGATGAATGTCCACCTGGCCGCCGCGCGCGTAGGCCTCCTCGACTCCCATCAGGTTGACGTCGTACATGTCGTTACCCTTGAAGCGCACGTTGACGCTCTTGTTGGGGAAGATCATGGGCGAAACGTCCTGGACGGCCTTGCAGCGTTCCTTGATATCGACCGCATTTTCGTAGGTCAGGTCCTTGCGCGTGCGTTCCTCGGGGCTCAGGTTGCCGACGCGCGGGCCCACCGGAAACTTGAAAACGATAATCGAATTCGGGCCGAAGCTGCGAAGCACATTGGAAATGGAGGTATCGAATCCGGTGAGGATGGCGCTGACGCCGATGATGGTGCCGGTGCCGATGATCACGCCCAGCACGGTGAGAAACGCGCGCAGTTTGTGCCCGCGAATGGTATCGAGGGCCAGCTTCAGTCCGTTGAAGAAAGCGAGTTTCTGCACGCTCAGCGCTCCGCCCTCAGGGCCTCGATGGGGTCCAGCTTGGACGCTTTGCGCGCCGGATAGATGCCGAAGAACAACCCCACCACCGACGACAGTCCCACCCCGATAGCGATCGACGATGCGGGCAGCGACATCGGCATCGAGGTGAACGTGCGCACCGCGACGGCGATCAGCCACGCCGTTCCCACGCCGATCAGCCCGCCCGCGCCGGCCAGCACCGCGGATTCCACCAGGTACTGATTCAGAATGTCGCGCCGCCGCGCGCCCAACGATTTGCGAATGCCGATCTCGCGCGTGCGTTCCGTCACCACCGCCAGCATGATGTTCATGATCACGATCCCGCCCACCACCATGAAGACGGAAACCACGCCCACCGCCATCGCCGCGATGGTTTTGGTGAGCTGCTGCCACAGGGTCACGAAGGTTTCCGATGCGAAGACCACGAAGTTGTCGTCCTGCGCCGGGCCCAGGTGGCGATAGGAACGCAGCAGCACGCGCGCCTCGTCCTGCGCCTGGACCAGGTGCTGCTGGTCGATCGCCTTGGCCACCAGGCGAATCCCCATGCGCGCCCCGTAGGTTTTGAAATAGCTCTCGACCGGAATCATCACGAAGTTGTCCTGCGACTGGCCGAACACGCTGCCCAGCGCCTGGGCCACGCCGACGACTTCGTATGGGTCGCCTTCAATCGTGATGGTCTTTCCCAGCGGATCCTGGCCCTCGAAGAAGCGCGCGAAAATGTCGTTGCCGATGAACGCCACAGCCATGTGCCGCCGCACTTCGTCATAGGTGATGCCGCGCCCGAGTCCCACCTGGACATTCGTGATGGCCGGTATGTTGTCCGTGATGCCGTTGACGGTCACGCCCTCCACCGATTTGCCTTTCGAGGCCACCCGCGCCGTCCGCGCCGTCATCATGCCGATGTCTTTCAGCAGCGTGGCTTTCTCCTTGATGAACGCGTACTCATCCACGCGGATCTGCGGGTTGCGCTTGTCCATTTCGAAAAACTTCTTGGGATCCCACTCGCCGAACCACGCCATGCGCACGATGCGAAAGCCGTCCGCCCCCATGTTGGAAACCTTGTCGGCGATGTACTGGTTCATGCCGTGAATCAGCGCCGTGACGGCGATCAGGGTGGTGGTGGCCAGGATGATTCCCAGCAGCGTGAGAAAGCTGCGCAGCTTGTTCTTGCGCAAGGAATCGAGAGCGATACGGGTGGCCTCCCAAAGGGAGGCGCTCCATTGGAGCTTGCGCCTAGACACAAAGTTAAGACGGGCGACCACCCCCGATTGTTCCGGGGGCACAACAAATTATTTGAAAAAACCCGCAAACTCGCGGATGGCGGCCCCGAGGCCTGGTTACGTAATAACCGGTACCGGCCGCTCCCTGACGGGGTGCCCTCCGGGCCCGGCTCCGCAGCGTTCTAAGCGGGCCCAGGACAAACAACTCAGTAACTGGGGTGCCGACCGCTCCCTAACGGTCGCGGCTCCGTAGCGTTCGGAGCCGGGCCCAGAGGGCGCCCTGTCAGGAAGCGTGGGCACGGCTATCACGGGTGAGCAATCTTACTTGTGCCACATCGCCCGGATGGTGTCGCCCACCAGCGCCAGGGTGATGCCGATCATGAAGGCGACAGTAATCCAGGTGACCAGATTGAACCAGCGCGGGTTGACCCATTCCCGCATCAGGTCCTTGCGGTTAATCAGCAGGATCATGGGGATCAGCACGAAGGGCAGCAGGACTCCGTTCAGCACCTGCGAAAGCAGGATCATTTGCACCAATTGGAAGTGCGGCAGCAGAACCACGCCGGCGCCGAAAACGATGAGCAGCGTATAGAGCAGGTAAAAGATGGGCGCTTCGCGCATCTTCTTGTCAACGCCGGTTTCAAAACCCAGCCCTTCGCAGACCGAATAAGCGGTGGACAGCGGCAGGATGGATGCGGAAAAAATCGAGGCATTGAACAGGCCGGCGCTGAACAACAGAAACGCGTATTGGCCGAACGGCTTGAGGCCCAGGGCGGCTTCGCCAGCATCCTGAATGTCCTTCGGCGCCACGCTGTAGATGGCTCCCGCGCAGGCCACGATGATGAAGAACGCAATCACGTCGGTCATGATGCAGCCCACAATCACTTCCACGCGCGACGCGGCGTACTCCTTGACGGTGATTCCTTTTTCGACCACCGCCGATTGCAGGTAAAACTGCATCCATGGCGCGATGGTGGTGCCCACCATGCCGATCAGCATGTAGATGTAGTCGCGGTCCAGCATGAGCACGGGCTTGACGCTGTAGATCGCGGCTTCCTTCCAGTCCGGTTTCACCAGAATGCCGGAGACGATGTAGGACCCATAAAGAACGCACGCAAACAGGAATATTTTCTCCACGCTGCGGTAATTGCCCTTCACGACCAGAAACCACACGGCCACGGCGGAAAGCGGCACGGAGATGTACCGGCTGATGTGGAATAACTCGAGGGAGCTGGCGACGCCGGCGAATTCAGCCACCACGTTGGTGAAGTTGGTCACCACCAGCAGGGTCATCATGATGAAGGTAATCCGCAGGCCGAATTCCTCGCGGATCAGGTCCGACAGTCCCTTGCCGGTGACGGCGCCCATGCGCGAGCACATTTCCTGTGTGATGATCAACACCAGCGTGATGGGCAGGAGCGTCCACAGCGGCAGGTAGCCCCAACGGGCGCCGGCGGCGGAATAGGTGTAAATACCGCCGGAATCGTTGTCCACCATGGCGGTGATGAACCCCGGCCCGATGACCGCGAGAAAGATCAGAATGTGGTTGCGGAACCGGCTGAAGAGTCGCGCCATCCCTATTTCTGCCTCAGCACGGAAATGATGTCGTCGGCGGTGATCACGCCGGCCAGCCTGCCTTCCTCATCCACCACGGGCAAGGTGAGAAGGTTGTACTTGTCGAACTGTTCGGTGACGCCGTCCTGCGAATCATCGACCCCCGCCTGAATCAGCGGATCGCTGGCCAGCTCTTTCAATCGCGAGCCGGCGGACGCCACGAACAACCGCGCCAGCGGGATGGCGGCCACCAGCTTTTCCCGGTCGTCCACCAGAAAAATCGTGTTGAGCTGCTCGAGCAGGTCCTCGCTCGCGCGTAGCGCCACCAGCGCGTCGGCCACGGTAGCCGCTTCGGGAAGCGCCACGTACTCGGTGTTCATCATGCCGCCGGCGGTGTCTTCCTCGAACTCCAGCAGCTCCTCGACCTCGGTCTTGGGCTCGGCCTCCATCTCATCCAGGATCTCTTCGCTGGTTTCGTCGTGCAGCTCGGAAAGCGCGTCGGCCGCTTCGTCGGGCGCCATCTCCTCGACGATGTCGGCGGCCTTTTCCGGTTCGAGCGACTCCAGAATCGCCGCCTGCATCTTGGGTTCGATTTCCGAAAGCGTGTCGGCCGCCACTTCACTGTCGATGGTCTCGAAGATCGCTTCGCGCTCGGCCGGGCTCAGATCCTCGACGATGTCGGCCAGGTCCGCGGGGTGCAGTCCCTCGAGCTTTTCGTAGCTGATGGCGAGCCGCAGGCGCCGCAGCGGATCGGATTCGACCACGTTGCAGAGTTCCCAGCGGATGGAGTTGGGCGGAATGGGACCCTGCAGCCGGCGGATCCAGCGCCCGGGCATGCCGCCTTGCAGCAGACGGCGGACCATGCTTCGCAGCCCGACATCCACTTCCACGACGTGCAGCGCGGGGCGCCCACCTTCCTGGCGGATCTCCATGGTGAGGTCGGTTACCCGCACCACCTTGCGGCCAGTCACGTCGATGATCTGCTGATCCAGCAGGTCGCGCGCGATGCGCAGGATGCAGTCGTCTTCGTGATAGGGAACGATCTGCTCGTCGCTGAGGCGGATTCCGGTATCGGGGCCGATTTCGGCGATCTGGTCGTAGCGGACAGTGAGCCATGCGTCGCCTCCGCCCACCAGGTAACGGTCGATGCGGGAAGGGTGATCGCGCGGAACCAGCGCGGCGTCCTTGACGCGCCCGATGCGGCTGCCGTGCAAGTCGAGCACCGGCATGCCCATCAGCTCGGTAAAGAACAGCAGATTGTCCGCCATCGAAGTCACCGGCGCGCCGTTTGGAGCCCGAGCGCGCTTACCTGCTTCGATGTCGCTCGTTTGCGATGCGCTCTACACGGCTTTTGCTCTGACGCTATTCCCAATATGGCGCATCCGTGCGCGGAATCGCAAGGAAAAAATCGAGGCTTCGCGGTTTAGGGACGATCACGAAATCGCCGTTCAGATTCCGGCAACCGCTCCCTGACGGGGTGCCCTCCGGGCCCGGCTCCGATAGGGTCGTCGTGGCGCCTGATGTTCGGCTCAATCCAGCTTGGCCGGCGTGTACTTGGGCGTCAGCAGGTGTAGGATCACCAGGGCCAAGAAATAGCTCGATCCGCAGATTGCGAACACCGGAATATAGCTTCCGGTCAAGGTCACCACGTAGCCGGTGAAGATGTCGAACAGGACGCCGCCGATGGCCCCGAACATACCGCCGATCCCTACCAGGCTCCCCACGGCCGCCTTGGGAAACAGGTCCGATACCACCGTGAACAGGTTGGCCGACCAGCCCTGATGGGCCGCCATGGCCAGGCCTGTGAGGCCGACGACCAGCCACAAGTTCTTCGCGAACGGCGCGTAGAGCACAGGCAGAACGGCTAACGCGCAGATCAGCAGGGCACTCTTGCGCGCGACGTTCAGGCTCCTGCCGCCCTTCAGCATCGCGAGGGAGAGGTAGCCGCCGCCCACGCTGCCGATGGCGGCCAGGCCGAAGGCGATCATCGCCGGCCAGCGGACGGCGTGAATATCCAGGTGGAACGTCCTCTGCAAATAACCGGTCAGCCAGAAGGTGTAGAACCACCAGATGGGATCGCTCAGGAACTTGGCGATAGCGAAGGCCCAGGTTTCCTTACGAGGCCACAGCCGGGCCCAGGGCACTCTTTCCACGCTCTCGGGGGGATCGCTCTGAATATGCGCCAGTTCGGCGGCGGAGACCGAAGGATGTTGCTCCGGCTTCCAGTACATCAGTAGCCAGAACACCAGCCAGACGAAACCGATGGCGCCGGTGGCGACGAAGGCGCCCCGCCAGGTGAAAGCGACCACCAGCAGCGGCACCAGCAGCGGCGCCGCCATGTTGCCGATATTGGCGCCGGAATTGAAAACGCCCGTCGCCAGCGCCCGCTCGGTCTTGGGGAACCACTCGGCCACGGTCTTGATGCAAGCGGGGAAGTTGGCGGCCTCGCCCATGCCCAGAAGGAACATCGCGATGCCGAATGTCAGCACCGTGCTGGCGGCGCCCGGCAACATGGCAGCCACGCTCCAGAGCACGATGGCGATGGCGAACGCCTTGCGCGTCCCCAGCCGGTCAGTGAACCACCCCGCGACCACGAACGCAATGCCATACCCGGCTTTGAACGAGGCTGCCACGTATCCGTACTGGACATCGTTCCATCCGATCACGTGCTGCAACGTTTCTTTCAGATAACCGAGCACGCCGCGGTCGATATAAGCAATCACCGTGGCGAAGAAGAGCAGCGCGCAGATATACCAGCGATACTGCGACGTCAAAGGGCGGACGTGGCCAGGGGGCATAAAGCTCTGATTATATCCCCCGGCTAGCGGCGCGAGCCTTTCGGTTGGAAAGGGCGGCGGATGGGGGATATCGAGAACAACGGGCAAGCTAAAGCATGCCCTACCAAACGGCGGCAAGCTAAAGCATGCCCTACCAAACGGCGGCAAGCTAAAGCATGCCCTACCTGGATACACTGAAGGTTTCCGGTCAAAAAGAATGTGCGGGATTGCGGGATTCACGCGGCTGGGTGGGGTATGGGACCGGGAGGTGGCCGGGCGCATCATCGAGGCCATACACCACCGGGGGCCGGACCAGCATGGGGTATACGAAGGCAGTGAAGTCACGCTGTGCGCAGTGCGGCTGAAGATCATCGACCTGGCCGGCGGCGATCAGCCGATCGTGAGCGATGACGGTGGCACCGCGATTGTCTTCAACGGCGAAATATACAACCACCGGGAGATCCGGCGCGACCTGGAGCGGCTGGGGCACCGGTTTCGATCGCAGTGCGACACGGAGACGGTGCTGCGGGCGTTCATGGAATGGGACACGGCATGCTTCGAGCGGATGCGAGGGATGTTCGGGGTGGCGCTGTGGTCGGAGGCAAGCAGGCGGCTGGTGCTGGCGCGCGACCGGATGGGGATCAAGCCGCTGTATTACTACCGCGGCGCCGACGATTTGTACTTCGGGAGCGAACTCAAGGCGATTCTGGAGCACGCCCACATTCCGCGGCGGCTGGACGAGCGGGCGCTGGACCGGTTTCTTTCGGTGAATTACGTGCCGGGCGACCGGACGCTGATCGAAGGAATTCGAAAGGTGCCGCCGGGGCACCTGCTCGAATGGAGCCGCGGCAAGTTCCGGATGGAGCGGTGGTGGGAGCTGCCGCGCGAGGGAGCGCGCCCGAATTCGCTGGAGGCGGCGAAGGAAGAACTGGACGGGCTACTGCGGGAATCGGTAAGAGAGCATCTGGTTTCCGACGTACCGCTGGGAGTGTGGGCGTCGGGCGGAGTGGATTCGTCGACGATTCTCGATTACGCGGCGGAACAAAGCGGGAGCAAGCTGAAGACATTTTCGATTTCGTTTCGCGGGCGGAGCTTCGACGAGAGTCCGTATTTCCGCGAAGTGGCGGAACGCTACGGGACGGATCACCACGAATTCGACCTGAACCCGGAGACTGAGCTGGAGAGCGCGATTCAAGATTTCGCGTATTACTCCGATGAACCGAGCGCGGACGCGGGAGCGCTTCCGGTATGGTTTCTCTCGAGGATGAGCCGGCAGTACGTGACGGTCGCGCTATCGGGAGAAGGCGCTGACGAGCTGTTCGGCGGGTATGAAACGTACCAGGCGGACCGGCTGGCGAGGCCGCTGCGGTTGACGCCGCGGTGGCTGCGCCGCTGGGTGCATGGGGCACTGGAGCGGTACGTGCCGGTGTCAGACGAGAAGATCGGGCTGGAGTACAAGCTGAAGCGCGGGATTGAGGGAAGCTGGCTGGATCCGGACGAGGCGCACTTCTTCTGGAACGGGACGTTTTCGAGCGAACAGCTCAAAGCGATCCGGCGCGGCGGCGGCGACAATGGGCTGGCGGAACTGGCGCGGCGCGTGGCGACGGGCAGCGCCGGCGTGGTGGAGCGATATATGCGGGTGGACCAAAACTGCTACCTACCCGACGATATTCTGTACAAGACGGACCGCATGAGCATGGCGCATTCGCTGGAAGTGCGGCCGCCGATGCTGGACCACCGGATCGTGGAGTTTGCGGCGCGGCTACCGGTGCGGCTGAAGATCCGCGATTGGCGGCAGAAATACGTGCTGAAGGAACTGATGCGCGGGAAACTGCCGGAGCGAGTGCTCAATCGGAAGAAAGCCGGTTTCGACATACCGACGCACGACTGGTTCCGGCGGCCGCTGCGGCGGCTGCTGATGGACACGCTTACACCGGAGGCGGTCAAGGCGAGTGGCATTTTTCACGAGCAGGCGATTGAGGCGCTGATCCGCGACCATATGGAGAGGCGCATCAACGTGGGGTATCATCTGTGGGGCCTGCTGACGCTGTTCCTGTGGATGAAGCGATGGAAGGTGGAACTCCATCGGGCAGCGGTGGCAGAGGCGGTGGCGGGCGAGTAAGCTGGCGCGACGGCGTAACACGTACACCGACCGCTCCCTTTGGTCGCGGCTCCGATGCGTCTTAGGAGCGAACGTTGCGTTGAAACCACGCCCGCGCGGACGGGAAGAAAAGCCGAGATGACTCTCGGCTCAGCAGACTGGACAGTCCGCGCCACGGTGCGATGCGTCTTAGTACCAGCCGTTCCGCTCCCTTTGGTCGCGGCTCCGATCAACCTGTATGTGGGCGGCGGCGATCCAAATCGTCTTCACCAATCCAACGAAAAGTTTCTCTCGTGAGTTTTCAATAAGTTGAGAGGTAATTCGGGGCTGGCGCGTGAGCGCCCCGATGATACATTCAAAACGGGAATAGGGCTGTGCGGCTTCGCGAGTCAATCGCGGAGCCGTTTTTTTTGGGCACACAATGGCTAGCAAGGGAAAGAGCAGCTCAAGAACGAAATCGAAGCCTTGCGAAAATTGCAGCTATTATCGGGAGCTCAAACAGAAGCTCAAGGTTTCGGAAGTACTCGCCAGGGCCATCGCCAAATTCGAGGAGAGGATCACGGAGACCGACTTTAGCCCATCGGTGGGGGACTACATCAAGCTCGTACAAATGAAGAAGGAGTTAGAAGAGGCGACCGACGAGGCGAAGGAGATCAAAGTGACATGGGTCGAGCCAGTGACATCCGACTCCGAGAAATAGCCTATGACCCACTGCCCTCCCAGAAATCCTTTCACGATTTGACAGCGCGCTTTAAGGGATTCTCGGGGCCGATCGGGAGCGGCAAGAGCCAGGCGCTTTGCCAGGAAGCGATCCGGCTGAGTTACTTGAATCCGAAACGGATGGGACTGCTGGGGGCGCCGACCTACCAGATGTTACGGGACGCGACGCAAGCGACGCTGTTCGAGATACTAGACACTAACCAAATTCCGTACGAGCACAACAAGGCGGAGAACACGCTGCGGATGAAAGACACGGGATCGCGGATCGTGTTCCGGCCGGTAGATGAATTCGAACGGCTGCGCGGAACCAACCTGGCTTGGTTCGGGCTGGATGAGCTGACATACACACCGGAAGCGGCGTGGCTGCGGCTGGAGGGCCGGTTGCGGGATCCGAAGGCGCAGCGGCTGTGCGGCTTCGCGGTGTGGACGCCGAAGGGTTACGACTGGGTGTACCGGAAATTCGTGGAAGGACCCAGTAAGGGGTACGAGGTTGTGGTAGCGCAACCTTACGAGAACCGGTTCCTGCTGGCGAGGGTGCCCGATTTCTACGACCGGCTGCAGGAGAGCTACGACGAGCGATTTTTCCGGCAGGAAGTGCTGGGCGCGTACCTGAGCCTGAGCGGGGGCACGGTATACAGCTCGTTCGCGCGGGCCGAGAACGTGAAAGAAGTGAGTCGCGACCAGAGACTGCCCCTGCTGTGGGCATTGGACTTCAACGTGGACCCGATGAGCTCGCTGGTGGTGCAGATGGTGGGCGGCAAGGTGCTGGTGCTGGATGAAATCGTGGTGCGGAACGGGACGACGATGGACGCCAGCGAGGAATTCCTGAAGCGGTATCCGGAGCATTGGGCGGGCGTTCAGATTTACGGAGACGCGTCGGGAAACCAGCGGCAAACGACGGGTGCGACGGACTACGAAATGATCCGCGAGTACTTTCAGGCGCACTCGGGGATGACGCTTCAGTACCACGTTCCGAGAGCGAACCCGAGCGTGCGGGAACGGATCAATCTGACGAATGCGAAGTTGCGATCGGCGGCGGGAGACGTCGGGCTACTGGTGGACCCGAAGTGCAAGGAATTGATCAAGGATCTGGAGCAGGTGACTTACAAGGCCGATTCGAACGCGATCGACAAAGACCGGGACCGAATGAGGACGCATTTGTCGGATGCGTTGGGATACCTGTTGTGGCAGGAATGCAGAATGCTTCCCAAAATCGGGGAGCGGCAGGAGCGATTGTTCTAATCATGGAGACGATCAACCGGGAGCATCCGGAATATATCGCGCGGAAAGCGACGTGGAGACGCTACAAGGACCTGTACTTGGGCGGCGAACAGTTGCGGGCGCGCGCCGCGGAGTACCTGTTGCGGCGGAACAAGGAACCGGGCGAGGTTTACCAGGAGCGGCTGCACCGGGTGTTCTATCAGAACTACATCGGCTCCATCGTGGACTGGTACGCGGCGACGCTGATGCATCGCGAGCCGGCGCTGATGCTGGAAGGGACCGACGCAGGAGCGAAGAGCTTCTACAGCGAGCTGGCGAACGACTGCGACCTGAAGGGCACCAGCCTGAGCGAGTTCTTCCGCAAACGATTCGTGGAGGCGCTGGTATACGGCTCGAGCTACCTGGTGGTGGACTTTCCACGCACGACGGGGCCGGCGCTGACGCGGGCGGAAGAAGACGCCGCGGGGACGTCGCGGGCGTACCTGGCGGACTACGGCGCGGACGAAGTCATCAACTGGAACTACGACCCGAACGGGGGGATGGACTGGGCGGTGATCCGGACGTCGTGTCTGCAGCAATCCAAGGTGACGGACGCGAGGTGGGAAGAGGAGACGCGCTGGATCTACTACGACCGGGAGAACTTTCAGGTTTACCGGAAGGCGGGCGAGGGGAAGCCGATCGAGAGAATCGACGAGGGGCGGCATGCGCTGGCTTCGCTGGGCCGGGTGCCGCTATTCCGGATGCAGGTGACGGAGGGGCTGTGGCTGATGAACAGAGCCGCGCTGCTGCAACTGGAACACTTCAACAAGTCGAATGCGCTGGGGTGGGCGCTGACGATGGGGCTGTTCGCAATGCCGGTAGTCTACTCGGAACGCGAGTGGAACCAGATGGTGGGCGAATCCTATTACATCCAGCTTGGACCGGAGGACCGGTTTGGTTGGACGGAACCGGAGGGGAAGGTCTATCAGATCGCGGCGGACAACCTGGTTCAGATGAAGGATGAAATCTACCGGGTGTGTTACCTGAACAACCAGGCGACGGGAGGGGCCTCGAGCTCGGCCAATCAGTCGGCACTGGGCAAGCAACTGGACTTCGCGACCACCGCCGAAGTACTCGGGGCATATGGAACAACGGTGCGGGAGAGCATGAAGCAGGTGCTGTGGGCAGTGGCGGGGGCGCGGCAGGACGAAGTCTTGATCGACGTTGCGGGGATGGACGAATTCGATATCAACGATTTCAGCACGGAGCTGAACGACGCGCAAAAGCTGCTGAGCCTCGGTATCCAATCGCCCACCCTGACCAAGCAGATCTACAAGCGGCTGGCGAACCAATACCTGGCGGATGCAAGGCAGGAAGTGAAAAGCCGGGTTGCGGAAGAGATCGAAGAGGCGGCGGAGTAGGGTGGCGGAAGGCTCGATCGGTCTTCCTGGGTTGCGCGAGGATGACGACACGGGAGCAATTTGCGAGGGAGTTCGGGGAGAGGGGTGTATGGAAGGTATCGACGTTCAAGCGGTGGTGCGGCAGGCGATCCAGGAATTTGTGAACAACGAAGAGGCCAAGGCCGAGCCGGCGCACAAGGCGGAGTTGCAGGAAGAGCGGCGGCGACGGGAACAACTGGAGCGCCGCGTCAACGAACTGGTGGAGGAGAACAAGCGCAGCCGGAAGGTGGCGGAGGAGGCGGAGCGGGCGTCGGCGGTGCGGGCGGAACTGCAACGGCTGGGGGTGGCGAAGGTGGATCTGGCTTTCAAAGCGGTGCAGGACGAGATCGTGCGGAGCGAGGACGGGCGGCTGGTGGCGCGGGGCGAGAGCGGCGAGGTGCCGGTTCGCGAGTACCTGGCGGCGTTCGTGAAAGAGAATCCGGAGTTTCTGCCGGCGCGCATTCCCGGGGGAAGCGGAATGGCAGGGATGCTGAAGAGTCCGGCGGGCGGAGGCGAAGCGGTGACGATCGACCGAATCCGGCCGGGCATGAGCGCGGAAGACATGCGGCGGGTACGAGAAGAAATCGTGCGCGTGGCGTCGCAGACCTTAAAGGGTCTGTAGTTATAACCCGGCCAGCAGGCCGGCAAGTACAAACCAAGGAGAAAGAATGGGAGCAATTACAAATAGCAACGTCGCAAGCGCGATTGTGAAGCTGGTAGCGGCGGACGCTTTGCCGGTGCTGGTGGGAAACCTGGTGATGGGCAACCTGGTGAATCGCGATTACGAGCCGGTGCTGGCAAATGCCGGCGATACGGTGAACGTGCCGATACCGCCGACGATGGTAGCCAACAACATCGCGGCCGGCGGCACGGTGACGCCGCAGAATCCGAGTTTGGGCAATGCGCAGATCGTGCTGAACACGCACGCGGAAGCGACTTTCCAGATTCCAGATGTGACCAAGATCCTGGCGGTGCCGGACCTGCTGAAGATCTACATGCAGCCGGCAGTGGCAGCGATCGCGCAGAGTATCGAAACCAGCCTGCTGAACCTGTACGCGGGGTTCACGACCAACACGCCGGTGGGGACGGCGGGAACGGCGCTCACGGAAGCCACGGTGGACGCGGCGGAAACAGCGCTGTTCCTGGCCAAGGTACCGCCCAGCGAACCGAAGTACATCGTGGTGGACTCGGCGGCCTACTCGGCCTGGCGGCAGATTCCGCTGTTCGAGGAATTCCAGACGGCGGGCGCGGCCGGCCTGGCGGCATTGATTGACGGGACAATCGGCAAGTACAAAGACTTCTATGTGTTCCGTTCGCAATTCGTGCCCAAGACCAGCAGCCCGACAAACACACACAACCTGGCGTTCACGCGGGACGCGATCGGCCTGGTGGTTCGGCGGCTGCCGCAACCTCTTCCGGGAACGGGAGCGATTGCGGAGTACGCCGAGCTGGGCAACTTCGGCATGCGCGTAATCATGAGCTACCAGCCGAACACGCTGGCGCAGCAGTTCACGGTGGACGTGCTGTACGGATGCGGCGTGCTGCGCAACGCGTGCGGCGTGCAGGTAAACACCTAACGAGGCGGAGCCGCGAAGCGGGCTGGCGGCCTGTAACCGGGCGGCCGGCCCGCAATGAGATGCGAGGAGAGCGGGATGGATCTGAGACTGTACTACCAGAAGATACGGGACACGCAAGCGAAGATCGCCGACCCATTTCCAGTGGTGGAGAGCTGCGAGACGCCGGACGGGGGGATCGCGGGAAGACTGACCGAAGTGACGCCAGCCGTTGCGGCCAGGCTGATTGTGGAAGGGGCGGCGCGGCTGGTGAAGGAAGCGGACGCGGCGGCATTTCGCGAGGAGCGAGCCAAAGCCAAGCAGGCGGCGGATGAAGCCCAGGCGGCAGCCAAGGTGCCGATGACGTTCCTGCCAGTGGCGGAATGGAACAGAATCCAGGACGCGGGGAAGCGCGCCAAGAACCAGGCATAAGGGCATGGCACTATTCACGGACGGACCTCCTTCGACCATCGAACAGCTAACAGGGCTGGACTCGCAGTTGACGAGTGTGGCCAGCACCGAGGGGATCGATGTGACGCGCAAGCTGGTACTGGCCCACGAAGAGATCGGTCTGGACCTCGAGGCGCTGCTGAAGAGGATGAGCCCGGCGGATCGTCCGATGTGGGAGGTGGTGAAGCCGAGCCTTGAAAACGTGGTGGTGACACCGGCGCTCAAGCTGTGGTTCGCCTATCGAACGTTGGAGCTGGTATACAGCGACGCGTACAACAGCCAACTGAACGACCGGTACATGGGCAAGCGAGACCAGTTCCAGCAGATGGCAGTGGCGCATCGCGAGCGGCTGATGGAGGCTGGCGCCGGAATGGCGTCGATTCCAGTGCCGCGCGCGATGACTCCCGTGCTGGCGGCGGCGCGGGGGAGTTTGCCGGACAACATCTATTATGTGACCGCAGCCTGGGTGAACCGGGTGAACGAAGAAGGGGCGAGCTCGATTCCAGCGGCGATTACGACGGCGTCCAGCTCGTTTTCGGCAACGCTCGGACCGGCGCCGCCGAACGCCACCGGGTGGAACGTATACGTTGGCACGGATCCGGACAGTATGACGCTGCAGAACAGCTCGCCGCTCGCGGCCGGGGCGGCCTGGGTGCAGCCGGTGTGGATCAGCGCGACGGGACGCAAGCCGGGGAGTGGACAAGCTCCGAGCTATGTGCAATCGCTGGCGCGCATCTTACAGAGGGGCTGATGCCGACAACGATAGGAAACACGGTAACGGCCAAGACCGTGCAGTTGCTGACGGGGCCGAGCGGTGTGAATCTCACCCTGGAGGCCCTGGCGCTGAGCGGCGAGACAGCGGTGGCGGCGCTGGGGACGAAGCAGATTACTCCCGAGAACGTGGCGCTCGAACTGGTGGAGCGGGCGACCGCGGTGACCTACCCGGCGGTGAACGTCTATTGCGAGAGAATCGTGAACCAACTGGTGGAGAAATTCCGGACGTTTTCGGGGATCTCACAGATGGCGATCGAAGTGCGGCACTCGCAGGACCGGTTAGAAGGGTTGCAAGACACGGTTGAGCTATACACAAGCGCCGTGATGCAGACGCTGGACGCCAGCCGCGGCGACTGGGGCGGCGGAATGTACTATGCGGGCGGGTATCAGGTTACGTTCGGAGCCGTCAAGAGCGGAGGAATCAATTTCGTGCAGACGGCCAAGGTGACATTCGAGATTGGAGTGAGCATTAACTAAGATGGCTTCTTACATTTCCTCAAACGCAAACCGCTTCTACGCGGCGCTGGAAAGCGCGTATGGCAGCGTGGCGGCAATCGGGGCAAGCAACCGGATACCGGCGCTCAAGCTGACTGTGCAGCAGCAACTCGAGGTCACGAGCCGGAAAGACAAGACGGGAAGCCGGACGTTTCCCGGACTGCCGGCGGGCGGCCGGCGCCGCACGAATTTCGAATTGCAGACGTACATGACGAGCTGGCAGTCCGCGGCGGGCGGTCCGGCGTACGGGCCGTTGTTTCAGGCGGCATTGGGCGCGGCGCCGCTGCTTTTCAATGGCGGGATGGTGGCATCGTGCTCGAACACGACGCTGGCTTTTGCAGCGCCTCACGGATTGAACGTAAGCCAGGCGGTCTCAAGCTGCGGCGAGATACGGTTTGTGACGGTGATTGTGGACGCCAACACGGTCGAGATCAACGCGCCGTTCACCGCGCCGCCGGCGAGTGGGACCATGATCGGATCGGCGGTGACGTACCAACCGGCGACGGAGCTGCCGAGCGCCAGCGTGTTCGATTACTGGGATCCGGCGAGCGCGGTGCAAAGAATCCTGAGCGGCGCCGCGGTGGATCAGATGGAGATCCAAATCGACGGCGATTTTCACGAATTCCATTTCAGCGGCGTAGCGCAGGACGTGCTGGACAGCGCAAGCTTCACGGCGGGGCAGGGCAATTTGACGAGTTATCCGATGGAACCGGGGATCGGGGCATTCGACTATTCGATCGTGCCCGGTAATCTGGGCGAGGCGTGGTTGGGAACCACACCAGCGCAATTCTTTACGGTGACGGAAGCGTCGGTGGTGCTGAAGAACGGGTTGGACACGCGGTCGCGGGAATTCGGTTTCAACCTTCCGCAAGCGATCTCACCGGGACAAAGAACCGTGCAGGCGTCGATCGGACTTTACAGCCAGACCGACAGCGCAACACCGGCGCTATACCAGGCAGCGCGGCAGCGGACGCCGATCAGCGTGATGTTCCAGCTCGGCCAGACGCAGGGCCAGGTGATGGGCGTGTATTTGCAGAGCGTGATTCCCGAGGTTCCGCAATTTGACGACAGCGCGAACCGGCTGCAATGGGTGTTCCAGCCATCGCGGGCGCAGGGAACGGTGGACAACGAAATCGCGGTCGCGTTCGGATAGGCATGACATACGAGAGCGTGAAGGATGTGGATTCGAAGATAGCCCCGGGGGTAAGGTTCCGCATCGCGCGGATGTCTTTTGCGCGGCGCGTTGAACTGATGCGGCAGATTCGGGAGCTGGCGCGGCGCATGGAGTTTCTGGAGGCGGGCCGGGAGCCGGGCGAGAAAATGGACTCGACGCTGGTTCAGGTCGAGGTCAACCGGCTGTACCTTATGTGGGGCCTGGTCGAAGTTGCCGGTCTGGAAGTGGACGGGGCGGCGGCGACTCCCGCGGCGTTGGCGGAGAGCGGACCCGAGGACCTGTTTCGGGAAGCGCTGGCAGCCGTCAAAGCCGAGACGGGCCTGAGCGGGGCAGAACGAAAAAACTGATTGTCGCCTTCCATTTTCAATTCTCCAACCAGGCCGGGTGGAGGTGCGACGTTTGCCGGAAGTCCGGCCTGGAGGCAAAGCGCAGGTGCGGCTGGCGGCCGGAGGTGCGCGACGAGGGCGGGCCACTGGTGTGGGCGCGCAGAGGCGTGAGACTGGGAACGTGTCCCAGGTCGTTGATAACGGCCGAGAGCCAAACGACGGTGGAGGAGTTTTTCATTCGAAGGCGGTTGGGCCTGATGAACGAAGAGCAACTCACGGCGCGACAGGTAGAAGCGTTCGCCATTCTGGAAAAGGAACTCGCAGCGGAAATCAAGCATGAGCAGCACAACGCAAGAACAGCTTCTTAGATTCTTTAGGGAGGCCGCCGGAACGAATGCTCCGGAGACGCCGGCGGCGAGCCGCGTGGCCGAATCGAGCGGCAGCCCATTGGCGGAAGCCGCTGCGGGCGGAGCACTCGGGCCGATGAGCGACGCTGGAGGAGGCCAAGGATACGCAGCGACGTCCGTGGGCACGAACACCGAAGGCGGTGCGGAGACCGTGCAAAGCATGGGCGGGACTGGGAGCACAATCGAATCGGCGCTGACAACATTCCTGGAAGGCGGGCTTGGGATTGTTCCGCTGGTGAGCGGCCTGATGGGATTGTTCGACGGCGGCAGCACCGCTCCGCCGCAGCTCGAGAAGTACCAGAAGCCCTCTTCCATCGACTTTGTAAGCGCGGATACGCCGAACGGACTGGAGGCGGCGGACTACGACCAGTTGGGGATGCCGCGGCTGGCCGATACGGCGCTGCCGGTTTCGACCGCAACGAGTTCCTCCTCAGCCAGGGGCTCTTCAACCGGAGGGACCGCAAGCAGCGCCGGGCCGAGCGCAACGGCGATGCCGCAAATGACGCTGAACATTCAGGCGATGGATGCGCAGTCGATTTTGGACCGCAGCGGAGACATCGCGCAGGCAGTACGCAGCGCGATGTTGAACATGAGCTCAATCAACGATGTAATCAGCGATCTGTGACATGGCCTCATTCCCAACCCTCAAAACCAGCGCCGTCACGCAGTATCCGGCGACTAAAGCCGTCAAGTTCCAGAACCAGGTGGTACGGTTCGTGGATGGCACCGAGCAGCGATACCGAGATTGCGCCGGACCGCTACACCAGTGGGTAATCCGCGTGAACGAGTTAGACGAGACGGAAATGGCGGCGCTGGAGGAATTCCTGGAATCGAACCAGGGTAGCTTCGGCAGTTTTTCCTTCACGGACCCATGGGACAACCAGACTTACGGTAATTGCAGTTTCGCCGACGATGCCGTGAACCTGACTTCGGCGGACGAAATCCGCGGTAGCACCTCGGTGACCGTGAAGGAAAATCGGGGATAACCATGAGTGTCTATCCGCAGTTAGCAACCGGGGTGATGAGTCAGTTTCCGATCGTGAAACAACGTAGACCCCGCACTGTGATGAATGCGGCCGCGGACGGGAGATCGATCAAGCTGGCGGACCCGGGCGGCGCGACCGTTGGGTGGCAACTGCAGTACGCCAATCTCAGCGACACAGAGTTGGCTGCGCTACAGCAGTTCTTCACGGCTATGGAAGGGTCGCTGAACAGTTTCACATTCCTCGACCCGGTGGCGAACCTGCTCGCGTGGAGCGAGGATCTGACGAACGCGGTCTGGCAGGCGGCGCCGTTTCTAACTCTATCGGGTGGCGTGGCAGACCCGCTTGGCGGCAGCAACGCGTGGCGACTGGCAAACTCCGGAGAGGGAGCGCAAACGCTGACGCAGACGCTGAATGCGCCGGCCAGCTATACGTACTGCTTCAGTGTATACGCGTTCAGCAGCCAGCCGGTGACGATCCAGTTGCAGCTCGGGAGCAACTCGGCGCAGGCAGCCCTGGATTCCCGGTGGGGCCGCTTTCAGATAGCCGGCACTAGGGACGCTGCGGCAAGCTCGGTCGAGTTCGGCATAGAACTGCCGGCGGGCGTCACGGTAACTGTGTTCGGACCGCAAGTGGAAGCGCAGCCGGCGCCGTCCGCGTACAAGACCGGAACGACGGGCGGAGTCTATGCGAACGCGCGATTCCGCGACGACGCGTTCACACTCACATCCACCGACGTGAACCATCACTCTGCAACGGTGAACATATTCCATGCAAACAGTCTCTGAGTTGAAAGAGTGTGCGATCACCGATACGCCGCTGGTGATATTCGACTGCGCACTGCCGAACGGAGACACCGAACACTGGTGCACGCACGGCATCACAGTCGGGGGCACGTCTTATGCCGCGCGCGTCTTGCAGCACAGTGCGTTCGACATTCAAACAGCCTCGGACCAGGGTGTCGACGGGAGCCCGACCATTACTTTGCTGCTGGCCAACGCGGACTCACACTTCTCGGAGATCGAACAAAGCACAGGCTTCCGGGGCGCGACGATCACAGTCAGCTTCGTATTCTACGATCTACGCAACAACGCACCGCTGACGGACGCCGTGGTTGTGTTCCAGGGGATCTGTAACCCTCCGGACCAGATCAAAGAAGCGACGCTTCGCGTCACGGCGACGAACCGGATGAGCTTGCAGCGGGTGTATCTGCCCGAGATCCGGATTCAGCGTTTGTGCCCCTGGACGTTCCCGTCGACGCCGGCTCAACAGCAGGAAGCCATTGACGGGGGCACAGAGGGCAGCTACTCCCTCTACTATCCGTGCGGTTACTCGGCCGGCCTTCCGGGCGGCTGCGGAAACCTGAATAACGGAGCGCCTTTCACAACGTGCGGGCACGCCTCGACAGACTGCCAGGCCCGCGGTATGTCCGCGCGGTTCGGCGGAATCGAATATGTTCCGCCGGTAATCACGGTGCGAGGTTACGGCAAGAATTGGACAAGTTCCGCCGTGGCGGTGAACCAGGCGCGTTACAGCGACTATGTTCCGATGGTGTACGGAACGGCCTGGTACTATCCGCCAGTCGTATTTGCGCGCAACGATGGGAACCTGACTCGAATGGAGGTGCTGTTAGGAGTCGGGGTGATGCAAGGCGTTTTGACCGTGCTGGTGAACGGTTACCAGATACCGCTTGGCGTGAGCGGGCAAAACATGACCGGCACCGGTTGGTACAACATAGCGACGTTGGGAACGCGAGACGGCGCATTCGATCTGAATTTTCTTAACTCCAACGGCCAGCCGGCGGGAGATCCCTACGGTGGCATGGCGTACCTATCGGTGGTGGTGCCGAATCAAATCAGCGACGGGAACTCGCTGCCTTCCGTCCAGGTCCTGGTGCAAGGACTGATAGTTCCGACATATGACGCTCAAGGAAACCAGCTAAGCGAGGAATTCACCAGCAACCCTGTTTGGATTCTGCACGACATGCTGCGACGCAGCGGGTGGCAGGCTTCCGAAATCGACTACTCGACCCTGGCGCCAGCGGCGGCGTATTGCGATGAGTTAATCAACTCGACGGACCTGAATGGCAACCCGATCACCATCTCCCGATTCGGATGCAACCTGGTGCTGCAGAACAGGCGCAGTGCAGGCGACGTGATCCGTGGGATTCGCAATGCGTCCCGACTGTACCTGACTTACGGTCCCGGCGGCGTGTTGCAGGTCAATGTGGAGAACGCGATGGCGTTGCAACAGCCGGCCCAGAGTCCGTGCTCCAACAGCACCGAACCGCTGAGCGGGGGATGGCCGGCTTACGAGTTTGGCGACGGAACAACGGGGGTTTCGGGGCTCCTGCGAAAAGCGACCGGAGAGCCGGCGGTCGTGGTTTCGTCGCGCAGCATCGCGGACACGCCGAACTCGCTGAGCATAGACTTTCAAGACGCACTGAACAGTTACCAGCAGGACAGTTATACCGTTGTAGATCCGGACGATGTGATCCTGACCGGTCAACAAGTGACGGCTACGCTGATGGCGATTGGACTCCCCAATTACGACCAGGCAGCCCGACTTCTTAAATTCAACCTCGATAAGTCGCTGTTGGGCAACACCTATATCCAATTCGAAACCAGCATCCTGGCGTTCGGGATCAGGCCTGGAGACTTGATCACGGTCACCTATCAGAAAGAAGGCTTCAGCCGGCAGCCATTCCGGGTTCTTAAAATAACTCCCGCGACGAACTACAGAACGGCGGTAATCACGGCGCAGATTCATGACGATGCGTGGTATCTGGACTCAAACGGACAAGATAACTCGCCGGCGGGAACAAACCAGCAGGCAACAGCCACAATTGGGGTCCCGAAGCCGCTGTTGGGCAGCGTGGTGGACGCGAACGGACTGGTGGAGTTCGGCATCGCGGAGACGGATACGACGAGCAGCGACGGGACGATTCAGGCCAGCCTGTCGGTGAGCTTTATCACGCCAGCGGCCGCAACCGCCGCAGGGTCCGGCGTGCCATTGGTCAGCTTGGCTGCGACGATTGGAACGGGTGGCACCCTTGCGGCAAACCAGGTCTTGTACTATGCGGTATCGGGTGTGGACGCATCGGGAGACGAAGGCGCGCTTTCGTTCATCGTCACGGCGGTGATTGCGAGCGATGGATCTTCGGTGACGCTAACGGGGCTGAGTTTTACTTCGGGCACCAGCACGTTCAACGTCTACCGCGGGGCGACACCCGCCGAGTTACTGCGGATCGCTTCGAGCCAGATGATGGCGGCGAGCTTTACCGATTCCGGTGCGCAGCCGCAATTAATCGCCCCGCCGGACCCGAATTTCGATCATGCCAACTTCTACTGGCGGATGGAACTGCAGCCGGAGATGACGGCCACCATCTTCTCGCCGACAACAGTAGGCAATCAGAGCCTTCAGATGAGCCCAAACTGGTATCGGGGCATGACGGCGAGGGTTACGCGCGGGACCGGCGCCGGGCAGGAGGCATCGATTGCCGGCAACGACGCGACGACGCTGACTCTTTCGAGCGCGTGGGTGGTAGCTCCGGACGCCACGAGCTACTTCGTGGTGGCGGAAGCGGGCTGGCATTTTGCGGCAATGACGAAAAGCAGCCCGGTGAGTTTCGTGGTCCCCAATCAAGGCGGCGAAACGGTTCAGGTGACTGGGCGGTCGGCGAACGCGGCCAACGTGGAGTGTCCGCCGCTGCTATCGACCGTGACGCAGTGGCAAATCGGGGGGAGCGGATTCAGCGACAGCGCCGCGCCGCCCACGCCGTTCTTTGGGCTGGGCTCCGGAAAGGGCGGCGGGACGCTGGACCTGAGCGGAGTTTCCTTCAGCAGCCTGACCGACACCGAGACGATCTCAGCCGCGACACTGGCCGTCTATTACTGGGACGAACTGCAAGGCGCCACCAGCTTCGCGCTCGCCAATGCCATAGGGGCGAGCGATACGACCTTAACACTGAATGCTCCCGGACCGGCGCAGGCAGGCAGTGTTTTGCAGATCGACAGCGAGGTGCTCGAGGTCACTGCCGTTAGCGACGGGGGCGTGCAATATACGGTCCAGAGGGGCGTGCAGAGCAGCCCAGCCAGCGGACACTTGGAGCAGGCAGCCGTCTATCATCTGACAGGCCTCACAACGATCACTGGGTTTCCACAAGGATTTTTTGGCAGCCCCTATAGCGGCACCTGGAGCCTTCCGGTGCCGCTTCCGGATGTGCGGGTGGTGAGCGCGCAACTGTTTGTTACCAACCAGAAAGGCAACAGCCCGACGGCGAGCGCATGCCTGACGCACACGGTCGACAACGGTCTGCGGACGCTCTCCGGCGGTCAGTATTCGATTCAGGCGGAGGGGTTCCTGTCGGTGGACCAATCGGTAGCGCCGGCGCTGGTGGTGGACACGGCGCACTCAGTGGGAGACATTTACGCGGTGCTCGGCGCAGCGGCGGACGCGACGGTGCGACTCGAACTCAACATCAACGGGTCGGCTTACTGCCAGTTGGTGTTTCAGCCGAACGAGACCATCTCGAACGACGTTAGCGGGCAAGGTTTGCCGCCTTTGGCGGCGGGCGATCAGATCACGCTGGCAGTCCAATCCGTAGGGCAGACGTATCCTGGCGCGGACCTAACGGTGATCATTCGACTCTAATGGGAGACGCGCCGTCCAAACTGCAACCCGACCGGGATCTGCAGTGTTACTTCTTCGAGCCATCGGCGATCGCGGCCTTGAGCGAGACCAGCCCGACTGGATTCACGGTCTCCGGTTGCTGGCGGAGCCAGTTCGATTGGGCAGTGGTCGAATGGAACCGCGACAATGTCTTCGAAGACCCTGCCTTGCGTAATCTCCCCGACGGAGACCTGAGTGGATTGCAGCTGTCTTATGAGGAAGTGCGCACTAACTGCATCAATTTTGATTCTACGTGGTATCCGACGGAACCCTGGCCGTACCTCAGGATTTGGGCAGATACGGGTGGAGGGGAAGAGATCTACGAGGTCCCGTTGTTGCAGTACGCGACGCCTCTGTCGACCGCAGTCCCTGCGACCACGCAGCTCCAATTGCAGGGCACACCGACAAGCGGAGACTATATCGAGCTAGCCTGGCTGGACCAACACTACAATTACCAGTTTGCACACGGGGACACGCTGAGCACCGCCGCGGAAGCGTTAGCCGGTATCATCACCGCGAACCAGCAGACCGGACTAGTCAGCGCGACGGCAGACGGCTCGACAATCAAGCTCACCTATCTGGGAGTATCCGGATCAAACGGAAACCGCATCGGCGTATATGGGACCGTGCACGGCGCCGGAACAGAATTCTGGGAGCCGCTTTCCGCGCTGTTTCAGGGCGGTGTGTCGCCTGCCGCCTGGCAAGTGAATTTGGACTTCGCAAATTTGACGGACCTGAATAGCGTCCCGATTCCCGCCGCAAACGTAACGAACGTGCGGAAGCTGCGATGGACCTGGGAGGCGGATATGCAGGCGGCGGATTTCCAGCGGAGCGAGTTTTCCGTGGTCGTGTCGAATTGGACCGTCAGTGGGAGCGGCTTGCAATATCAAGTGGCGGGGCCGGGCAGCCGGCGGATTGAAGACGATTCCACGACGCTCACTTACACCGGCAGTTGGGTCTCCGAGATAGGGAACTACTCGGGCGGGTCCATACACTGGACGGCGGCAACCGGGTCTGCCATCGAATGCTCCTATATTTCAGCGTTTGCTCACACCTTGTACCTGGGTACGCGGGCGCTTGCGAGTGGCGGACAGATGACAGTGCAAGTAGACGGCGGAACGCCGATCATCATCGACCTGGCGCTTGCCGGCGAAGACGTGCTGATGCGAGTGTCGCTAGGGCAACAGACCGCATCCGTTGAACATAACGTCATCATTACCTACTCGGGAACGGCAGGCACCTTAGTGTACTTCGACTTTCTCGAACTCGCGGCTCCGACAAGCAACCTGCCGACGTTCATCGCGATGCCCACCACAGCGGCGGCGACGGACTGGGACACCAACCACTCGCTGGCGCTAGCCCCCGAACGAACGGCATGGCTGGCCGCCACGTTAGGGTTGCGGGGCCGATTGAACCACTATGCCGGAGCGCTACTGTTCTATGAGCTGGTTTGCCAGGGCAATCAATACGCATCTGCTACGATTACTTTCGCCGGGCAGCCTTACTTCGGCCCCGGTGGGCAGACCGAAATCGAGTTGGACGGCACCTCGCTGCCGCATTGGAACTTGATCGGCGATACGGCCGAAAGCATCGCCACTTGTTTTGAACTGTTAATCAACGCTGGTTTGACCGAGGTGTGGGCCCAAGCCAACGGAGCCAGTCTCACGATCACTTCACGGACTCCGGGCTTAGCGGGCGACAGCATCGCTTTGACCGTCAGCACCAACGGTACGCAGTTCACCGCCAGCCCGGCGACGAGCTCGCTTTGCGGCGGCCAAGACGGAACATGGCTTACGGATCTGACCGTTGTGCCGCGGATGAACCGCGCGGCCCGGGACTGGAGCCTCAGTTATTTCAAGGCGCTGAAGAGTTACGGCATCAGCGTAACCGCATCGTTCAGCATGGAACTCGGCAACGGTGACCCAAGCACTGACGCAGGAATTGCTCAACGGTATCCGGACGGCACGGCGTGCAAGGTCAGCACACCGGCTCTACAGACCAACTTCGGGCCCGAAAGCACGACGTTCTGGCAGCAGGTGTATCTTGACATGGCGCAGATCATGTTGAATGCTGGCATTACTCCGTACCTTCAATTCGGTGAGGTTCAGTGGTGGTATAAGGCGGCGCGCGGCGGCATGCCGTTCTATGACGCGTACACGACGTCTTCCTTCCAGGCAGCCTATGGACAAGCGATGGCGATTATCCCCAGCCAATATGCCGACCCGGCGCCTTATCCAAACGAGTGCGCTTTTCTGCCCGGTCTGATTGGCCAATTCACGCAGGCTATTATGACCTTTGTCCGCCAGTCGGCGCCTAGCGCGAAGTTCGAAGTCCTGTACCCGCCGGATGTCAATAATACGCCACTGAACACACTCATCAACTATCCGACAACCTACTGGACGCCGGCTAACCTGGCTTGTCTGAAGACCGAGAATTTCACTTACACCGGCGACCGCAATCTAGATCTGGCGCGCCAGTCGATCCAGTTGCCGCGACAGCTCGGATTCCCACCGTCGCAGAGCAGCCACCTGGTGGGTGTCAGCGATTACACGACGCCATGGGTGAAGGAATGGGGTCTGGCGATGGCGGCCGGAATGGAATCGGTGGTGCTGTTTGCGCTCGATCAGTTGTGCCTCATCGGTTATTCGCTGCCGCTTAGCGTGAGAATTGCCCGAGCGAGGTTCATGGGCCGCTAGCTAAAGCCACTGCGCGGGCTGGCTAGCGGCTACCGCTGATTGGCTTTCAGAATCTTCTTGCGCAGGCGAATGGACGCGGGTGTCACCTCGACTAACTCGTCGTCGCGGACAAACTCGATGGCCTGTTCCAGATTCAGGATGCGCGGCGGCACCAGGCGGATGGCCTCATCGGCGGTGGAGGCGCGCATGTTGGTGAGCTTCTTCTCTTTGACGATGTTGACATCCAAATCCTTCTCGCGCGCGTTTTCGCCGATCACCATGCCCTCATAAACCTCGGCGCCGGGGGCGATGAAAATCTCGCCGCGCTCCTGCAAATTGAAAATGGCGTGGCCGGTGGCTCTGCCGGGCCGGTCCGCCACCAGCGATCCGGTGGGCCGCGTCGGAATATCGCCCTGCCACTCGATGTAACCGTGGAAGAGCGAATTCATGATGGCGGTGCCGCGCGTGTCGGTGAGAATCTCGCTGCGCAGGCCGATGAGACCGCGCGAAGGAATATGGAATTCCAGGCGCACGCGGCCCGATCCGTGGTTCACCATCTTGACCATCTTGCCCTTGCGCGCGCCGAGCTTTTCAATCACCACGCCCAGGAAACTCTCCGGACAATCGATGACCAGCAGTTCGACCGGCTCTTCGATCCCGCCGTGGACTTTGCGGGTGATGATCTCGGGCTTGCCCACGGCCAGCTCATACCCTTCGCGGCGCATCATCTCGACCAGGATGGCCAGTTGCAGCTCGCCGCGGCCCATCACCTTGAACGTGTCGTGTCCCAGTTCCTCGACGCGGATGGAAACGTTGGTGAGCAGCTCTTTGTCAAGCCGCTCGCGCAGGTTGCGCGACGTCACCCATTGTCCCTCGCGGCCCGCGAAGGGCGACGTGTTGATGGTGAACGCCATGGCGATGGTCGGCTCGTCGATCGCGACATGCGGCAGCGGCATGGGGGTCTCGACGCTGGTGACGGTTTCGCCGATGGTGATGCCTTCCACGCCCGCGATAGCGAGGATGTCGCCCGGCCGGCCCACCGTTTCGTCCACCCGTTTCAGCCCCTCGAATGAGTAGAGCTTGGTAATCCTGGTGGTCTGGAGCGATCCATCGCGCTTGGCGACAGCCACCGTGTCGCCATAGTTCAGCGTGCCGTGGAAGACGCGGCCGATCGCCAACCGGCCCAGGTAGTCGCTGTAATCCAAATTGGCGACCAGCATTTGCAGCACTTCATCGGGCTCGCCCACCGGCGGCGGGATATAGGTCAGGATGGCATCGAACAAAGGGCGCAGGTCGGTGGATGGGTCGTCGAGCGACTCCTTGGCCACGCCGGTCTTGGAAACGGCGTACAGCACCTTGAAATCCAACTGGTCCTCCGTGGCATCGAGGTCGATGAACAGGTCGTAGATCTCGTTGAGCACGTCCTGACAGCGCGCGTCCGGGCGATCGATTTTGTTGATCACCACGATCGGCGGCAGATGGGCTTCGAGCGCCTTGGAAAGCACGTAACGCGTCTGCGGCAGCGGCCCTTCGCTCGCGTCCACCAACAGCATCACGCCGTCGACGATCTTGAGCGCGCGCTCCACCTCGCCACCGAAATCGCTGTGGCCCGGTGTATCGACGATGTTGATCTTCACGCCTTGATAGCGCACACCGGTGATCTTGCTGAGGATGGTGATACCGCGCTCGCGCTCGAGCTCGTTGGAATCCATGATGCGCTCGACGGTCTGCTCGTTATCGCGGAAGATGCCGCTCTGATGGAGCATGGCGTCGACCAGCGTGGTTTTCCCGTGATCGACGTGAGCGATGATGGCGACATTGCGGATAGCTGTATTGCTGATTTTCATTAATTGATTTCGTTTGGAAGAATCTCGGGCGCCGCCGGTGGAGGGCCGCGAACCTCTAGTCTAACATTGCGCAGCTTCGCATTGTGGCCACCGCGCGCGACGGATTTGTCATGATAGGGCCATGCGAGTTCGTGAATTGGCCGAATGGCTGAGCGCCACGTTTGAAGGCGATGGGGAAAAGGAACTGACGGGCGCGGGCGCGATCGAATCGGCCGGCGCGTCGGAGCTGGCGTTTGTAGGCGGACGGAAAGCCGCGGCGCAGGCCGAAAGCTCGCCGGCGGGGTGTCTGCTGGTGCCGCTCGATTGGCCGAGTTCGTGTTACCGCACCGTGATCCGCGTGCCGGAACCGCGCACGGCGTTCGCGCGCGCGATGAGCCGCTTCTATCCCACGGCGGAAATCAAGCCCGGTGTCCATCCCACGGCCGTGGTGGGCGCCGGCGTCGAACTGGGCGCGCTGGTTTTCGTCGGGCCGCACGCGGTGGTGGGTGACGGAACGCGCGCCGGCGTGGCGGTGAGCATCGGAGCGGGCTGCGTGGTCGGCAAGCGCGTGGTGCTGGGCGACGGCGCCGTGCTCCATCCCAACGTCACCATCTACGACAACGTGGACATAGGCCGCGGCGTCATCATTCATTCCGGTGCGGTGATCGGCGCCGACGGATTCGGCTACGTCCTGGAGCACGACCGCTGGCACAAGTTTCCGCAGGTGGGGCGCGTCGAAATCGGCGACTTTGTGGAGATCGGCGCCAACTGCTGCATCGACCGAGCCGCGCTCGGAGTGACCGTGATCGGCGAGGGAACCAAGCTCGACAACATGGTGCACGTGGCGCACAACTGCCGCATCGGCCGCCACGTGGTGGTGGCGGCGCAAACCGGGTTTTCGGGTTCGGTGGTGGTGGAGGACCACGCCGTGATCGGCGGCCAAGTGGGGATTGGCGACAAGGCGCGGATCGAATCGCGGGCCGTGCTGGGCTCCGGCTGCGGCGTGCTCACGTCGAAGGTGGTGCGTTCCGGCGAGACGGTGTGGGGCACGCCCGCGCGGCCGCTACGCCAGCACCTGGAGCAACTCGCCAACCTCGCCAAGCTGCCCGAACTGCGGCGCGAATTGGCGGAACTCAAGCGGAGGGTTGCGGCGCTGGCACGGTAGCGCGCTCCCAGCCAACAGGGCCCGCACGGGTGGTATCCTAATTTCGGCCTGTCTCGGACGAGCGCGAGGCAACCCACGGAGAACCATGAGCCTGATTCAGTTCACACGCAACCATACCGACCACTCCACCGACAAGGGGTATCAATTCGAGTTCTTTTGCGACCGCTGCGGCAACGGATTCATGTCCGGATTTGCGCCGTCGGCGATCGGCATGGCTTCGAGCGCGGCGCGAACGCTCGGCAGCCTGTTCGGCGGAGTGCTGGGCAACGTGGGCGGATCCACCTACGAGATTGAACGCGCGGTCCAGGGGCCGGGGCACGACAAGGCGTTTCGCGAGGCCATCGAGGAAGCCAAGCCGAATTTCCACCAGTGCCCCAAGTGCACTCACTGGGTCTGCCAGGCCACCTGCTGGAACGCCCAACGAATGCTGTGCTTCGAGTGCGCGCCGGATGTGGAAACCGAGATGGCCTCCGCGCAGGTGCAGGCGCAAGTGGAGCAGATGAAGCAGAAGGTGCAGCAGCAGGACCTCACCAAGGGCATGGACCTCACGTCGGAAGCGGCCGCGCTGTGTCCCAGTTGCGGGGCGCGCACGCAGGGCGCCAAGTTCTGCCCGGAATGCGGCAAGCCGCTGCGGGCGAAAACCGAATGCCCGAAATGCGGCACCCACGTGGAAGCCGGCACCAAGTTCTGTCCGGAGTGCGGAAACAAGATGGTCTAGACAGTCGCCACGGGGAGCGGCTTCCTGCATAGAAAAGGTTGACAAAAAAGACAAGAAACGGACAAGACAAGAAACGGGACAGACGCATTTTGGAAAGTGCTCAGGAAAAAATGCGGTCTTGTCCCCTTTTCGTGCCGTCCCCTTTTCGTGCCTTTTCGTGCGGAAGCGGCCGCGCTGTGTCCCAGTTGCGGGGCGCGCACGCAAGGCGCCAAGTTCTGCCCGGAATGCGGCAAGCCGTTGCGGGCGAAGGCTGAGTGCCCGAAATGCGGCACCCACGTGGAAGCCGGCACCAAGTTCTCTCCGGAGTGCGGCAACAAGATGGTCTAGACAGCCGCCACGGGGAGCGGCTTCCTGCGTAGAAAAAAGTTGACAAAAAAGACAAGAAACGGACAAGAAACGGACAAGAAACGGGACAGACGCATTTTGGAAAGTGCTCAGGAAAAAATGCGGTCTTGTCCCCTTTTCGTCCAGGAAAATGCGTCTGTCCTCGTCTGTCCCCTTTTCGTGCCTTTTCGTGCCCTTTTCGTGCCTTTTCGTAGCGGAAGCGGCCGCGCTGAACTTTTTTCTATGCAGGAAGCCGCTCCCCGTGGCGACTGTCTAGACCATCTTGTTGCCGCACTCCGGACAGAACTTGGTGCCGGCTTCCACGTGGGTGCCGCATTTCGGGCATTCGGTTTTCGCTCGCAGCGGCTTGCCGGGCCACCGTCCCGCCGATGAAGCCAGCCACAGTGGCCGCAATGACGTTGAATAGGCTTGCGTTTCTCATCGATTCCTCCGGAAAGCCAGTGACAGGTACGTGTTCACACTTCGGTAAAAACTCACGCCGCCACACGCCGCCCTATTCCTTCGGCCCAATTCCCAGGGTTTTCATTTTTCTATAGAGGTTGCTGCGCTCCAGGCCTAGCAGTTCGGCGGTTCGGGTGACGTTGCCGGCGGTTTCTTCCAGCTTTCTTAAGATGTAGTCGCGCTCGGCGGCTTCGCGGACTTCCTGCAGGCTGCCGAAGCGGTCGAGGGGACGGTCCTGCGGCTTGCGCGTGCCGGCGAGCGGAATGTGGCGGGCATCGACGCGCACTTGCGGATTCAAAATGACGATACGCTCGATCAGGTTCTTGAGCTCGCGCACGTTGCCGGGCCAGTGGTATTCGCCGAGCACGCGGTAGGCCTCGGGGGTCAGCTCCTTGGGCTTGCGGCCGTAGGCGGTGGTGAACTCGCGGAGAAAAAAGTCGGCCAGCAGCGGGATATCCTCGCGGCGGTCGCGCAGGGGCGGCACGGCGAAGGGAATCACGTTGAGGCGGTAGAACAGGTCTTCGCGGAAATTGCCGCGTTCGATTTCCTCCTCGAGATTTTTGTTGGTGGCGGCGACCACGCGGACGTCCACCTGCACGCTGCCCGGTCCGCCGACCGGCTCGAAGCGCTGCTCCTCGAGCGAGCGCAGCACCTTGGCCTGGGTGCGCAGGCTCATATCGCCGACTTCGTCGAGAAACAGCGTGCCGCCGTCGGCCTTTTGAAACTTGCCGATCTTGTCTTCGTGGGCGCTGGTGAAGCTGCCCTTGATGTGGCCGAACAGCTCGCTTTCGATCAGCTCTTCCGGAATGGCGGCGCAGTTGACCTCGACGAACGGCTCGGCGGCCCGCGTGCTGAGGGCGTGGATGGCGTGCGCCACCAGCTCCTTGCCGGTGCCGCTTTCGCCATAGATGAGGACGCGGCCGTTGGTGGCAGCCATGAGGGAGAGCTGCTGGCGCAGCGCCTTCATGGGGACGCTCTCGCCGATGATGCGATGGCGGCCGGTGGAGTCCTGTTTGAGCTGGCTGTTTTCGAGCGCCAGGGCGCGGTGCGCCAGCGCGTTCTTGACGACCACCGAGATCTTGTCGATGGAGAGCGGCTTTTCGAGAAAATCGAAAGCGCCGAGCTTGGTGGCCTTGACGGCGGCTTCGATGCTGCCGTGGCCGGAGATGACGACGACTTCGGGCCGCTCGGCGAACGGGATGGCCTGGATGCGCTCGAGGACCTCCATGCCGTCGATGCCGGGCAGCCAGATATCGAGCAAGACCAGCTCGAAGCCGGCGCCGGGAAGGGCGTCCAGGCAGGCCTCGCCGTTTTCCGCCGTCCCGGCGAGATAGCCTTCGTCCTCGAGCACGCCGGCCAGGGAGCGGCGGATTTCCGGCTCGTCATCGACAACCAGGATGCGCCGCTGCTTCATGCTTTCACCGGGGCGGCGGGCGGCGCCTGCGGAGCGGGGTTGTCGGCCGGCTCGGCATCGACGGCCAGCGGAATCTCGACGGTAAATCGCGCGCCGGCGGGCAGGTTGTCTTCGACGCGTATGTGCGCGTCGTGCTCGGCCACGATGTGGCTGACGATGGCGAGGCCCAGGCCCGTGCCGCGGCCCTTGGTGGAGAAATAGGGCAGGAATAGCTTCTCTTTTTCGTCGGAGCTGACGCCGCAGCCGGAATCGGCCACCACCAGCTCGACGGTGTCGGCTGCGCCCGGCTGGGTGGCCACATCGAGATTCTTGACGAGCGAATCCTGCATGGCTTCGGCGGCGTTATCGACCAGGTTCACCACCACGCGCTGGAACTGTTCGCGGTCCAGGTTGACGGGAGGGAGGTCGGGGGCGAAGCTGGCGCGCAAGTTGATGCCATCCAGGCGGCCTTGAAAGATGGCCAGCGCGTCGCGCACGACTTCGTTCAAGTCGGAGCGCACAAGCTGCGCGGCGGGGAAGCGCGCGAACTGCGAGAATTCGTCGACCAGGGTCTTGACCGATTCGACGGAGCGGCTGATGGTCTGCGCGCACTCATCGAGGATGCGGCGCGGCGCGGCGGCCAGCTCCAGGCGGTCGATCTGCCGCAAGATGCGTTCGGCGGACAGCGCGATGGGGGTAAGCGGATTCTTGATTTCGTGCGCCACGCGGCGCGCCACCTCGTGCCAGGCAGCGGCTTTTTGCGCGCGCAGCAGCTCGCTCGAATCCTCGATGACGATGACGAAACCGGAAGTGACTTTTTCCTCGAGCGCGGCCACCGTAACCGCCAGATGCCGGTTGCGGTTTTCCGTGCGCAGCTCCAATTGGCGCGAAGCGGCGCCGGTGCGGCGGGCGCGTTTCATGAGGTACTTGATTTCGGCCGTGTCCTCGCGCGAAAACAGGTCTTCCAGGCGGGCAGCCTGTTCCACCTGGGCACCGGGAAAGATTTGGGAGAGCGCGCGATTGACACGCTGGATGGCGCCGTCGGCGGAGATGGAGATGACGCCGGTGGGGATGCTTTCGAGGATGGCCTCGGTGAAGCGGCGGCGGCGGTCGAGCTCGCGGCTATTGGATTCCAGCTCCTGCGTCATCCGGTTGAAGCCGCGCACCAGCGACCCTAACTCATCGGCGGCGCGCACATTCACGCGATAGGAAAGGTTGCCGCCGCGAACCTGGCTGGCGGCCTCGGCCAGCGCGACGATGGGAATGCTGATTTGCTTGGAGAGGAACAGTGCGATCCAAGTGGCCACGAACAGCACGAACAGCGTGATCAAGGTCATCAACATTACGCTGACGCGGCGCACCGACCGTGCGTTGTCGTGGTTCTCGCGCTCTTCGCGCGCCCAGGTGCCGATGACGGCTTTCTTCTCCGCGACGTCTCCGGGCACTTGGGCGGTCACGGTGACGAAACCCAGACGCCGCTGGCCCTGGAGAATCGGGTAGGATGCCGCAACCAAGCGGTCCACGCGGGGCTGCTGCTGGTAGGGTCCCCAGGCATCGAGCGGCGCCCCGGCGGCCGAGCCGTAGATCGCCGCCGAGGCAAGCTCGTATCGGGCCGCGAAGCGGGCCAGGAAGCCGGGCGTGGGCGCGCCACCCTCGATCAACTGGCGGACTTCGGGCTGTGCGCCCAACAGCGCGGCCTGGGCGTCGGTCTCGTCCTGCATTTCCTTGCCGAGCTGGCGGGCGATGTTCTCGAAAGCCGTCAGCTCATTGCCGGCCGGCTGCCGG
>Ga0208820_1000386_pt1 | contig 35179 bp, 30 predicted proteins | sample June2015DPH_16_5_FD_184713 | JGI IMG/M metagenome (GOLD analysis project Ga0208820, IMG submission 184713) | Peatland microbial communities from SPRUCE experiment site at the Marcell Experimental Forest, Minnesota, USA - June2015DPH_16_40... | ecosystem: Environmental > Terrestrial > Soil >...
GTTGCAGGGAACATGAGCCGAGCCCCTTCCGGCCTCCTGGTGTCAGACCAGGAGATCCAGGGCAGGAAGCGGCCCCAACGCACAAAGAAGCGCCGCTTGGCGCTCCGTAAAAAACTGATTGTATTGAGAGTATTACAGGATTGGTCGGGGCGAGTGGATTCGAACCACCGACCTCCTGGTCCCGAACCAGGCGCTCTAGCCAGGCTGAGCCACGCCCCGATATATCCAGTGTAATCGGTTGCGTGGCCTTCACACAAGCGCTTACCATCAGATTCGTGGCGGAAACCGGGAAACTGCGCGAGTTGCCCGCGGTGCATGAGGTGCTGGCCAGACTGGCGGCGGAAACGGCGCGCTATCCCCGAGCGTTGGTGGTGGCCGAGATTCGGCGCGCGATCGAGGACGCGCGCAGCGATATTCTGGCCGGGCGCGACTGTGAGCCCCCGGTGGCGGTGCGCGTGAAAAGCGCTCTCGACGCCATCGCGCGGCCTTCGCTGCGGCGCGTCATCAATGCCACGGGCGTGGTGGTGCACACCAATCTGGGGCGCGCGCCGCTGGCCGCCTTTTCGATCCAGGTCGGCTATTCCAACCTGGAATACGATCTGGCAACCGGCAAGCGCGGCAAGCGCGATATCCACGCCGGGCCGTTGCTGGAGCGCCTGTTGAACGCGCCGGCCATCGCCGTAAACAACAACGCCGCGGCGCTGTTGCTGGCGCTCAACGAGCTGGCGGCGGGCGGCGAAGTGGTGGTCTCACGCGGCGAGCTGATCGAGATCGGCGATGGCTTTCGCATCCCCGAAATCATGGCGCGGTCCGGCGCGGCGCTGCGCGAGGTCGGCGCCACCAACCGGACGCGCATCGAGGATTACCGCGACGCGATCGGCGACCGCACACGCCTGCTGCTGCGCGTGCACCCCAGCAACTTCCGCATCCAAGGATTCACCGCGCGGCCGGAGTTGAGCGAGTTGGTGGCGCTGGGCCGCGAACGAGGCTTGCCGGTTTTCGAGGATCTGGGCAGCGGGTGCGTGGTGGATCTGCGGCCGTTCGGAATTGACGAGCCGCTGGTGCCGGCCAGCCTCGAAGCTGGCGTGGACCTGGTGTCCTTCAGTGGCGACAAGCTGTTGGGAGGCCCCCAGGCGGGGATTCTCGCCGGAAAGGCGGAAATCGTCGCGCGCCTCCGCCGCAATCCTCTGTTTCGCGCGCTGCGTCTGGACAAGCTGATTTACCAGGCGCTCGAAACCACCCTGCGCCTGCTGCTGCTGGAGCGATGGGATGAGATTCCCGCGCTGGCCATGATTCGCCAGCCGGCCGCGGCCATCCGTGCACGCGCGGAGGCGCTGGTGGCACAGGTCCCCGGCCTGCGGGCAGAAGTCGTTCCCGGTGCTTCCGTGATTGGCGGCGGCGCCACGCCGGAGCAGTCCATCCCCACCTGGCTGATCTCGATCGATTGCCCGGACGTGGCTGCGGCCGAGCGCCAGCTTCGCGGCGCGGACCCGCCCGTGGTGGCGCGCATCGAAAAGGACCGCCTGCTGCTCGACCTGCGAACCGTGTTCGCTGACGAGGAGCCAGGCTTGCTCCACTCGCTGGCCGCTATCAGCCAAAAAGAAAAATGACGCGCATTCGGAGCCGTGGCCGTAGGAGCGGTCACGCTGCGATGGAGCAAGCTATTTCGCCGGCAGGCCCTACGCGCGTTCCTGGTAGGTGCCTTCAGCGGTATTGACGCGGATCTTCTCGCCTTCGGTGATGAAGGGCGGCACCTGCACCACCAGGCCGGTTTCGAGCTTGGCCGGTTTGGTGACGTTCGATACCGAGGCGCCCTTCATGCCGGGCTCGGTCTCCACCACTGTCAGGTCCACGGTCGCCGGCAGCTCCACGCTGATAGGCTTGCCTTCGTAGAATTCCACGCTGACCAACAACTGCGGAATCAGATATTGGACGGCATCGCCGAGCAGCTCCTTCATCAGGTGCATCTGCTCGAAGCTCTCGGTGTTCATGAAGTAGAAGTACTCGCCATCGTCGTACAGGTACTCCATCTGGTGCTCTTCCATGACGGCCTTTTCGACCTTGTCTTCGGAAGAGAAACGGTGCTCGGTCATGGAGCCGGAGCGCAGGCTGCGCATCCTGACTTGCACGAACCCGCGCAGGTTGCCGGGCGTCCGGTGGTTGACGCTGAAGACGGAATAGAGCTCGTTGTTGAACTTGATCACCATGCCCGGACGCAACTGTGTTGCAGAAATCATGAAACTCCTTGAGATGGGGACTTGAAGCACCAGTATAGCAAGCAGCCCGATCGGGTCGCGCGGCGGCACGTGTCGTGCCGGTCACCGGCCGGAGCGGAAGATCAGGAGCCTACGTGGACGGGCATGGCCAGCAGAATGATCAGGTTCCAGGTCACCAGGCCGCCATACCAATAGGAAGCCAGCCGGATCAGGCCGAGCCTCCGGGTATACATGCAGAAAGCGCCCAGGGAAAGCGCGAGGATCTTCGAGACGGTGAGGCCAATCGCAGGGCCCACGTGCATCAGCAGGCGCACGAACGGGCTGGCTTCCACCGCCCCCAGCCGCAAGCCAATCAGGGTGGTCAGCAGGTCGAGAAGCTGCAAATACACGAAGACCTTCATCAGGGCCATCAGAGTTTTCCCCTCCTCCGCGCGGCAGGTGCTTGGATACGATTGTAGACACTAAGAGGTAAGAAATCTCGCCGCATTTGTAAAGTTTGCGCCCGGAAAAGGAAGATTAGTTCCAGTACAAAAGATTAGTCTGGAGTCGGGGAGATAGCTCTGCCTACTGGCCGAGCGACACTTTCAGCACCTTGGTTTGGCCGTTGCGGATTTCGAGCGCCGAGGTGTTTTGCGCGCCGTCTTTTTCGACCAGAACGCGGTACGATCCGGGAGGCAGAGGAATCTGCGCGGGGGTGGTCTGCGGGAATCGCTTGCCGTTGATGATGATGGCAGCGCCGGCCGGCGAGCTGGTGACCCACAGGGTGCCATACACAGAATGGAGGACCACCATCGGAAGCTCCATGGATCCGGTCCCCACGGCCACGTCGCGACGCTCCGTCTGGTAGCCAGCCATTGCGACGGAAACCGAATGGCGGCCGGGCGCGGCATCGAACGAGCACGGCGTCAGGCAAGTGGTTTCGTGTCTTCCGTCGAGCATCGCGCTGGCGCCGGCGGGACTGGTGATCACGGTCACCTCCGCCGGCTCGGGCGGCGCTGCCGGCACGCTCCTCCGTGCCGGTACCACCGGTGGTTGGCCAGCCGCTTTTACGGGCAACTGGGCGTCCTCATCAAGCGGTTTGGCGAGTTCTTCGGCAGGCTTGGTTTCCCCGCCGCTGGCCGGCGCGGCTGGCATGGGGCTGGGCTTGCTCTCCTGCTCCGCCGCGGACGGCTCGGGAGATGCCGGCGCGAGCGGCGCCGCGCGCTTCGAATTGGTGGCAGCGGTGGCCTGCGATTTTTCGGAGGCCGTCGTGCGGCCGGCTGCGGCGCCTCCCCGGCCGCCCGGCGTCAGCCACGGCGCGGCCTGCCATCCGATCAGCGCCAGCAACGCCGCGGCCATCAGGATCGCCGCCAGAAACGGCAGAAAGCCGAGCCTCGAACGCTCTCCGCGCGCGCCGGTCTCCTCGCCGCGTCGCGGGCGGCGGGCGGGCGGCAAGCTGGCCGCGCCGCGCAAAAATCCCGCTAGCGTGGGCTCATTCAAAGCGCCGCCGCGCGCCAGCGGCCTCCAGGCGCTGGACGCCGTGCACGCCCTCTCCAGGCTGCGCACAAAGTCCAGACAAGTAGTGTAGCGGTCCCCGGGCTTCTTCGCCAGGCCCTTGCAGACCGCATCCTCGATGGGGCCGGTCAAGGTCGAGTTCAAACTGCGCGGCGGCCTCGGCTCTTCCGCCACAATCTTGTAGACCACCGTGGTCAGGTGCTCGCCCGCATACGGCTTTTCGCCGGTCAGCATTTCGTAGGCAATCACCGCCAGCGAGAACTGATCGGAACGGCCATCCACCGGCTGGCCCTGCACCTGTTCGGGCGACATATAGTGCGGCGTGCCGACAATCGACCCGGTCATGGTGAGCTGCTCGGAGGTGGTGATTTTGGCGATGCCGAAATCGGTGATCTTGGCCGTGCCATCGGTGGCGATCATGATATTGGCCGGCTTGATATCGCGGTGTACGATTCCCTTTTGATGGGCGTAATCGAGCGCTCCCGCGGTTTGCGTCAGGAGGCGGAACATCCGTTCCGGATCGATCGGCCGCGGCGCCGAAAGAATCTGGTCGAGCGTCGGTCCATCCACGTATTCCATGGCGATGAACGCCAGGTCGTCCTGCTGCTCCACGTCGTAGATGGTGACGATGCTGGGATGCGAAAGAATGCCGGCCGAACGGGCTTCGCGGAACAGCCGCTCGCGCAGACGCTCCTGCTCGCCGGGATTGCGCACGTTCGCGAGCTGAATGGTCTTGATCGCCACCGGCCGGCCGATATTGGGGTCGATCGCGTGGTACACCACGCCCATGGCGCCGCGGCCCAGTTCCCGAACGATTTTGTACCGTCCAATGCGATCCATCTTCAACTAGATACAACTTGCCCGCTAGTGATAGGATACGGCTTTGCCAGCCGCTCCGTCATCCGGCGGGACCTTCAGGCCGATTGGCGCTGGGTCCGGAAAAAAAAGACAAGCTAAAGCACGCCGCAGACCCTAAGAGGGCAAGCTTCTCCTTGCATCGTTGAGGCTGCGGAAGATGGCGTCGTAGTGGCCGCTCTCGGCGGCGAACCGGAGGCGCTTCACGTTTTCGACGCAGATCTCAGTCACCGCGGGCTGGGTCTTCAGGATCTCCATCGCCTCCGCAATGAACTGATCGAGCGGCATCGCGCGAGGATCGGCGGCCCCGTCCAACAGGTGCGTGGCGACATATGGTGGGATCAGTTCGAGAACCTCTATGGTGGATCCCTGGAGCTGATAGCGGAGCGATTCCGTATAGGAGTGGAGCGCGGCCTTGGTTGCGCAATAGGTGGGAGTTGGCGCCATCGGCACGAAGGCCAGTCCGGAGGTCACGTTCATGATGGCGGAGTAAGCCTGCTTTTCGAGCAGAGGCAGCAGCGCCGCGGTCAGACGGATAGGACCCAGCAGATTGGTGGTGACGATGGCTTCGGCGTCGGCGACCGAGTCCGGTTGGGCTCGCAGCCTCTCGAACCGCATGATGCCGGCATTGTTGATGAGTACATTCAGCGAAGGGTAGCGCGCCGACAACTCAGCCGCGAAAGAGCGGATGTTGGCGGGGTCTCCGATGTCGAGCGCAAGGGATGTCATGCCTGGGTTTGCGGCAGTCGTCTGGTCGAGCGCCTGCTGGCGGCGGCCGGCGATGATGACGTGGTTTCCCAGAGCGTGGAAGGCTTCCGCCAGTCCGCGGCCAATACCGGAGCCGCCGCCCGTAATCAGGATCGTGTTGCCGGTGGTTCTCATAGAGACAAGTTTATTCCTAGACTAGTGTCCTGTCGCAAGTTCGCAACATCATTCCAGAGCTCTGTATCAGGGCACGGCTTCAGCCGTGCCGGTGAGGGATCTCCCAAACATGGCCTTTAGGCCCTGCAAATGGGGCGATAGCCTCGTGGGTTCTTGTCAACCAGTTTCAGGGACGCGAGACTAGTCTAGCTTCGGCGGAGGCCGCGAACGCCCACGAAATGGCGCGCATGGGGCCTGCGGACTGTGATTCGCGGCGGTTTCGATTGGCGAATGGCACTCTTGCCAGCAACTTCCGGGCTGGCTGGCGCGTCGAGAAGTTATAATGCGAATCGAGTGGGCCGGCCGCAGTGCGCCCACTCCGGACAATCCGCGCTGCCGGGTTTCTCGCGGAAGGAGAGTGTCGTGCGCTCCTGGTCCTTTGCTCTGCTTTTTCTACTCGTGGCAGCTTTTCTGTTGCCGCCGCCCGCCCGCGCGATCAAGCGCCGCAAGGACGAGACCTTTGACTTCGGCTCGCCCAACTGCTTCGGCGGCATGATTCAGGGCGCGGTGTATGACCTTCCCGCCGGCACGCAGATGCTCGGACCGATGCTGCCGATGCTCCAGCGGACGAAGCCGGGGGGTGTCGTCTGCACATTTACCCTCAACGTCCCCACACGATCCTGGCTGGAAGGCATCCCCGGTGTGACGGACCGCGTCGAATGGTTCGCCATCGACTACCAGGCCGACTTCTGGGTCGGGGAGGCTGGCAGGTACTCGTTCTCTTTGGAATCCGACGATGGCAGCATTCTTTTCATCGACGGGCGCCGGGTCGTGGATAACGACGGAGTACATTCCACGCTATACGCGAGCGGCCGGACCGAACTTACGACGGGCATGCATCACCTCCGGGTGGCCTATTATCAGGGACCGCGCGATGAAGTGGCCCTGACGCTGAAGGTCTCGCCGCCGAAAGGCGATTGGAAGATCTTCGACATCCGCGACTACCGGATGCCGATGCAGGCGCCGACGCAAACCGCCGAGGACGACCAGCAGCGCCCGATCCTTCGCCGGGCCGACTCCGCCCACGATCTGCTCTCCGAAAAGCTGTTTGAACGGCCCGCCATGGAGGCCCTCCAGGCCAGCCCGCCGCCGCACGCCTTCGATTTTCACGTGAGTGCCCTCCGCTTCCGGCCGGGTGTCGAGGGCTCGCAGTATTCCGTAGCCGTGGACGTACCGGCTGCGGGCATCAAGCTCACGCCGGGCCCCCTGCAAACCTTCCGGCTGCACGTCCTGGTGCTGGCGCTCATCCGCGACGCGGGAGGCCGCGTGGTGCAGAAGATCAGCCACGACTTCCCGTTTACTTTTCCCGATACGCGGCTGGCCGCACTGCAGGCCGGTTCGCTCCGCTATTCGCAGCCGGTCACGCTGCCGCCGGGCCGGTACACTCTGGAGGCCGTGGTCGCCGACCGCGAAGCCAATCGGGCCAGCGTCCAGACCGTGCAATTCGAGAATCCCGATTGCGGCGGGGTCGCCCTCAGCGACCTGCTGCTGGTGAAGACGATGGATGACGTCAACGGGCCGCCGGATGCGGCCGATCCCCTGGAGTACGGCGGCAAACGAGCGTCGCCGGAACTGGATGGCGTGGTGAGTGCGGCGGCCCATCCGTTCATCTATTTCATGGTCTATCCCGATACGGCAGCCGAGGCGAAGCCGCGCATGGAGGTTGAGCTTTCGCTCGCTGGCCGCGTGATCGCCCGCCAGACCGCCGATCTTCCCGCGCCGGACCCGTCCGGCGCCATTCCGATGAGCATCGCCACCGTGCCTGTGGCCGGCAAGTATGCCATCAAGATCGCCATTCAACAAGGCGCCCAGCGTGTGGAGCGGCGGCTGGAGTACGCAGTTACCGAGCAGTAAGGCGCATAGACCGGTTTGCCGTGGCTCGGCTGTGTGACCTGGCAGCCGGTTCCGTTTTGCTCCACAGCCCTCCCCCTCCTTTGTTCCAATCTGAAACAGGTTCCATTTCGGAACACGCGTTCCATTTCCTAAATACAGATAAAAAGGTACTTAAAGCCTAAAGTCCCTTGGCACTAGGGATGCACTTCTAGGTGTGCCGGCCGGTTCGGGCCGGACCCAAGAAATCCGAAAAAAGGACGGAACGTGATGAGGGTGCCAAGTGTGTCTGCACGCAGAGAGGGCAAGATTTCGCAGGAGATTCGCGATCGAATCGTGATCGAGCATCTTCCTTTGGTGAAGGCCATCGCTATCCGGGTCCACGAAAACCTCCCGGTGCATGTAGACCTGGACGACTTGATCCACGCCGGCGTGCTCGGTTTGTTCGACGCCGTCGCCAAATTCGATCGCCGCAAGAAAGTGGAGTTCCACAGCTACGCCAAACACCGCATCAAGGGCGCCATCCTGGACAGCCTGCGCGAGCTCGATTGGGCGTCGCGCGATATGCGGAAGCGGCAGAAACAGATTGATGCGGTGACCGGCGAGCTCGCCTTCAAGCTGGGCCGCAATCCCGTGGAGAGCGAAGTGGCGGCGGAATTGGGCGTCAGCACCGACCGCCTGCGCCGCATTCAGGTGGAATTGCGGCACCTCGGACAGATTTCGATTACGCAGCGGGACGACCTGGACCGTGAACGCCCGCAGGAGTTCCCGGCTACCGCCGAGCTCCAGCCCGACCGCATGTGCGAGCGGCGCGAACTGGAAAGCAGGCTCGCACGGGCCCTCGGAACCCTTCCGGCGCGCTATCAGAAGGTCGTATTTCTCTATTACACCAACGAGATGACGATGAAGGAAATTGGCAGCCTGTTGGGCGTCAACGAAAGCCGTATTTCGCAGATTCACAAGACCGCGCTGAAGAAGATGGCGCTGGCGCTGGAATCGCAGGGCATACGGTCGGCGGAGGCTTTTCAACCGGTCTAAGGAATCTTCCCGGCGGGGGCTCGGCTCTGAAACTGTCTCGAACCTCGGCAAGAGCAAGAGCGGGGTTTTATTGGCGAGAAGTTCCTTCCCGGCGGGGCACTTTATTGTCAGTTATGATGCAAGGGACCGAACATCTGGCCGCCAGCCTGGATGACCGCATCTCCGAAGCCCGCAGCCAGGTGCAGCGGACTCCGGAATCGCATCCGGAATTCGAGCGCCGGCTGCACAAGCTGATACGCCTGGTGGACCAACGGGACGCGCGCCTGGTTACGCCGCCCCGCGGCAGTCAGCGGCTGGCGCTGCGGCTGCCGGCAAGCCTGAGCCGGCGTGGATCGGGCGCTCGCAGCTCGCCATCCATGTAACCGGACCTGCCCGGCAGCCCTCTAACTAAACAGGAGGGAAGTAACATGAGGACAGGGGCAACCACAAGAGTTTTGATGGCTGGGGCGTTACTGGCCTGCGCCGCTCTGGGGGCTACCAAGGACAGCTTCCCGAAGCCCGCAAGCGACGATCAGATCGCCAAACAGGTGCGGCACGTGGTGTTGTCGTACCCCTATTACTACATATGGGACCAGGTCGGCCTGTTCGTGCATGACGGCCAGGTGGAATTGACTGGGGCGGTGACGGAGCCTTTCAAGAAAGCCGATCTGGCGCGCTTGGTCGCGCGTATTCCCGGCGTAACCGGCGTCACCAACGAGATCAAAGTGCTGCCGCCCTCGCCGATGGACGAGCGCCTGCGGCACCAAGTGGCGCGGGCCATTTTCAGCTACTCGTCGCTGGCGCAGTACGCCGCCGGCCCGCAGCCTTCCATCCACATCGTGGTGGATAACGGGCGTGTGACTTTGAGCGGCATAGTCTCCTCCGATGGCGACAAACAGCTCGCCGGCATCCGCGCCATGGGCGCTGGATTGAGTCTCGGCCAGGTGGTAAACAACCTCGAAGTCGAGCATCCTTCCGCCAAGAAAAGCTGAGCTCTGGCGATGACGGCTCTGCGCCGGGTCTCGGGGGCGCCCAGACCCGGCGAGCCCGTGCGCGTTGGTAGGGCATGCTTTAGCTTGCCCGTGTATGCCCGCAGGCCCGGGCCGCCGGACGCGTTCCATCTCCTCGGCAACGTGCTATTCTGAGCCGGACGCGCTGCCGCCCTTTGCGCGAGCGGCGCCGGAAGGAGAACGCATGCAGGAACAGAACTACGCCAATCACCGGCAAGTGGTGCCGGCTTTCCACTTTGTGCTCCTGGGTATCCTGGGGTTGACGCTGATCGGATCGCTGGTCAATTTGTACAAGTCTTTTGGCAGCCATGCGCGGCTCTACAGCGCGTCGCTGATCGTGGTGCTGGTCGTCACCTCGGTGATGATCGCTTTGTTCAGCCGCATGTTTTCAGTTAAGGCGCAGGATCGCGCCATCCGCGCCGAGGAGAATCTGCGCCATTATGTGCTGACCGGCAAGTTGCTGGACCCGCGGCTCGATGTGAAGCAGATTGTCGCGTTGCGTTTTGCCGCCGACCAGGAATTCGCGGCTCTCGCCGCCCGCGCCGCTCAGGAGAGTATGCCTCCCGACGCCATCAAGCGCGCCGTCCAACATTGGCGTGGCGACACGTACCGGGTGTGATCGGAGCCGCGACCAAGGGGCACCCCGTAAGGGAGCGGTTCGCCGCGTTCATTACGGAACGTACCTCCCAGAAGCCGCGAACGAACCATAATCCGATGTGAAGCTTCCCCCGAATCGGCGGAGAGGCCGCGGCGGGCGCACCAGCTTATCGGCCGGTCCTCCGCGCGCCGCGAGTGCGGCCTCATCCTCCGCTTTTCGACCGCTCCATTGGAGCCGCAACCCTCCCGTCGCGGCCGGAACGAATCGAAACCGGTTACAAAAGCAACATCGGGCTTTCCTCGGGTAGTGAGCCTCGGCCCGCAAACGTTTCAGTTTTCCCGCGTCGCAATATTGGCGAATTGACTTCCTAGCTAGGGAGAAGGGAGCTTCTGATGGCGCAAGCCACGAACCGTGTGTATCCGGCCGGGCCCGCCGGGTGCAGCCAATGGCGAGCAGATTCTCGTCAGCCACCCGATGTGCGAGCAAACGGCCGCGGCCCCAAAAATGCCACCACGGCGATCGCGATACCGGCTCCCGCTAGACGAAATTCAGGTGCTTAGGAGCCGGAGAGGATGGCGTGATCAACTCCAGGCGGCCCTTTCTGTATTCGTCCAGGTATTGGTTGACACAGTGCTGGAGGCACAGCGTTCCGCACATGGTCTGCGCGTTGAAATGGGGCGATGCCAGATAGCTCATGACTTCCCAGTACCGGTCTCCGGAAACCATGTCCTTGAAGCTCTGCTCGACGATGTTGCCGATGTGAAACTTCTTATAGCGCTCGTTGAAGAGCATGCCGCAGGGAGCCACCAGGCCTGAACCGGAGATCTGCAGAATGAACGGCGCCCCGTAGCAGCGCTGATAGCTACGTTCACCGTTGGCTTTGATCTTCGACCACTTCACCACCACCTGGTACTCATCGTCGGAGAGGGCCTCGGCTTCGGTAAGCAGATCGTAAAGCTTGGTGTATCCGTCGTAATCCACACCGAGGTTGTTGTCCTCATCATCGGAGCAGTGCTTGATGACGGCGTAGTCGGGCCGCAGTTCTTTGCCAAGCCGGGCGTAAGGCAGGATCTGGTCGGCATCCTGCGGCCTCAGCACCATCTGCATGCCGATGGTCACGGAGAGATTGCGCCGCCGCTTGATTTCCACCATGTCGCGGATGTTCTGGACCACCCGGTCGTAGGTCTCGGGCTTCACTCCCATAATTTGGGCATAACGTTCGCGGGTGCCCGCGCTGAAGTTGACGCGCAAATAGGTCAGGTGGGGGAGGATATCCTCGAGCTTGGTGCGGTTAAAAATGAAACCGTTGGTGCCGGAGGCCATCGAGATGCCAAGTTCGTCACCGCGCTTCACGGTGGCCATGAAGGCGGGCGAGAGGGTGCTCTCGCCATCGGAAACCAGGCTGATGCCTTTGACGCCGATTTCCGAGCAATCATCGAGGAACCGGTACATGACGTCCCGCGTGATGAGTTGCCGGTCGTTTTCCTGGAGCATGGCGTAACAGAAGCCGCAAGCGTAATTGCAGGCACGTGTCAGCGCCATATCGATGGTGATGGGAGCAAACCGCTCGCCGCGTTCCCAGGCACGGACGCGGTCCGTATGCCAAGCCATCTTGGTGCCGTCCAGGATCAGCCGTTCGGTTTGTTCCCCGGCGGTACTCAACGTTGCGTGCTCGGTGTGCTGCATGGCCACGTGCACCCTTCATTCCGGAAACCCGCTGTCCACCCGGCCGAGCGCGGATGCGTCGCCGCCAGGTGGTTTCCGGTCCCCGGTGATCCCGAGGACCCGCGAGGATCGACGACTGGGCGGCGTGGCGAGATCTACCGGACTGGCTTCATCATAGCGTGTTTTCGCACTTTCCGATCAGCGGTACAGGGCGGACCAACCTATTGGGACCAATCCGCAGGTTCTTGGGCGTCAGGGGCACCGGAAGTATATGAATGCACCTTTCTCAAGAGCTCGACCAGAATTTCGGCTTGAATAATCAAATCCAGGGTTTCGAGGCAGGCCTATCCGGTTTCCGCTCGGCGGTCAGACTCGATGGTATGTATTTCAGGAAAGTCCTCACTGACTCTCCCGGACTCGGCAACGACTAGACGTTCTCGAATCAGACGCCGCGGCGGCGATGCATTTGAAAATGAAACGAAGTACTTGGCACGATTCTCGTCGCTCCGTTGGCCACCCTCGGCGGCATCTAATCCCTGCCGGGCCCTCTGGTTGGTTGGATCTAGCCTAAGAGCCTGCTTGTAGTGAAGAATAGCTAACCCGATTGCACCTGTGCGACCCAGCACCTCGGCGTAGGCGACGTGGCGGCCGGAGTCGAGCGGATTGCCGATTAGAGCATACGCCCGCGCCAACACCGTTGTCGCCGCGACTGCTTTCCGGAGATTTCTCCGGCCGAACCGCAAGGCTCCGTAGAGCTTCAATATTCGCTTCGCAACTAGAAGCAGACTTCCGCTCGTCGCCATCAAGTCACGGTACCTAAAACTGAGCGCTGCCGTGCTCGCCGCTGCCTTGCGCACATCAAACCGGGATAAGCAGCCGCGGCATGTCAGACGAATTGCATGCTGATCCAGCGTTGGGCTCAACTTGACCCCCCGGTAATCATTGAGATGTTGACAGCGCGGACAATCCCAGACGATATTAAAGGTCTGTCCCCTTACGGGGTGCGGTGTCTCAGCGACGAAACGTACTGGCGTAGTTTCGTTCAGAATAGCCTTTTGCGCAACATCGACCTGTATACCAAGGATTTCTGCATCGAAGTCATTTGATTTGCTGATATTGAGATATACGTCCTGCCTATCGATCCACTTGATCCGATTTTCGATCAAGCCATCCCGCACGGCCTCGATGTAATCCGGGCTGCCAGGGTAGACCTGAAGGCGGCCCACATTAATCATGTACCGCTGGTTTCTCGCCCACCAATCCATCGATTCATTGCCCGTCTCGAGCGTCTCTGCTGTGTCGCCGAAAATAATGTTGCCCTGAATGCCGAGTTTGCGATCGTATGTCCATCGCATGACCTTATCGATTTGTGTTGTTGTCGATCTTTTCTTCATGCTATTGAGGACAGGTTGACTCATGCTCTCTATGCCGTAGCTAATGTACGTGCAACCCGCATCTTTCATGCGCATGAGAATAGCATCATCCACACTATTGACATGAAGTTGAATCGTCCAGTGCACATTGAGCGGCTTGATACGCTCGCAAAACTCGAAAAGGCGTGCTTTCTTCAATGAGAACAACTCGTCCACGAGCGACAGCGTGTTGATATTGTAGGTTCGGACTCGGAATTCAAGCTCCGCAAAGAAATCGTCGAGAGGGCGTTCGCGATAACCCTTCCCTGCCGGATGGAAGCAGAATGTGCAGTAGTAAGGACAGGAACGGCCACTAATCATATCGATCGAGCGGGGCGCATTCGTTGCATGAAGGAAATAGGCGTCGCTCGGAAGCTGGTTGGTGATCGTGTCGCCGAAGCCAAAGCCTTCATAATCAGGCCAGGGTATCGATCCTAGAGCCTCTATGGGGGGGCGGTTCGCCGTGCGCTGCACTACCCCCTTATGGGAAAAGACAATTCCCCCGACTCGTGACAGGTCGCCGTGCGCTTTCTGGGCTTGGCACAACTCGACGATGGTTTCCTCCCCCTCGCCGATAACTCCCGCATCTGCATCGATCAAACGGAGCGCAGCTTCGGGGTCGCTGCTGAGCACTCCCCCTCCAACGATGTTGAAGATTTCCGGTTTCGCGGCACGTGCCGCTTTGAAGATCTCCTTTACTTGCCGCAAGAACGGAGAGATTGCCCCAGCGGCGCAAATGTCAGGGCTATAACTGCGCACCGCCTGATGGACTAACTGACTTATTGGAACGTCGGATTTGTTGCTATTTAGGCAGAAGACATCGTGACCTTCTTCTTTCAGTACCGCCGAGATATAACCTAAGCCGAGCGGGAATTGGTAAAACTCCCCCGGGACCTTGATGTATCGCGGAGCCACAATGAGTATTCTCATTTCTCATATTCTCCGTTACTCGAGAGATCCTGAATCACTCTCAGCTCCGAGATGCAGATTGCGGCCTTAACCGGGACTTCCGGTCCCTGGCTTCCTGTCTATCATCGATTATACTTGGGATTCCCTTCTTGGACTCAGAGTCCGGTCCAGTATACCCTCAGCGCCGCCATCCTTTGATCCTGCGAGTCGCAACGTTCGCTGCCGTAACCGCCTTTGGCGCCACCGGCACCTGATCCCTCGCCGTAAGGTGGAAATGCCAGCAAGTCCCCTCTTTACAGCCAGTTTCATGGTCCAGAGCGCCCCGGGCCAAGGACCTGGGTGAAGAATGGCGCCACATTGCCACCCCGAGGTGAACAGCGGGACGAGGCACCGGCAGCTAAGATTCAGGTACGCACTCCTTTGATCTGGCGGATCGTGTTCAAGTCCGCTTTGACCTGCAAATGGACTTGCAGGACCGATTCAACGGTTTGCTGCAAGTGCCTCTCGAGTTGGAGCAAGCGGCTGCCTTTGGTTTCCTTGGCGACCCCGGCGGCGATCTCAATAACGACCCGACGGTCGCCATCAACGGTGACGACGTGGAAGTCGGACCCTTGGGGAAAGTTAGCCAGTGCGTCGGCAACTTCCGCCTGCCGTTGTTCGCGGGAAAGGCGGCGCCAGCGGGGCGAACTGGGACGGACGTAGAAGTTTTCGTTGGAGGTAAAGGAGACTTGACGGCGGTAGTCCGACAGGAGGTCTCTCACAAGCAGCACCGGGACGACGAACATGGGATCGCAGTTCTCCGGCATGACGACTCCAGGTACGGGAACGCGTTGACTATGGTCGCGCAGGCTGAATTCCAGTTCGATCACGGCGTGGTCGCTGCACTCGATGATTGGTTTGCCCTCCAAGATCGGGCAGAGCCGTTCCAGCAGCCGGCGTTCAATCTCGGTGTAGGTGCCCGAGTACCGCGCCTTGGCGACGATGTGGCGGTCGCCAACCACTAGGGCCGTCAGTTTCAAATCGAGATGGGAAGCGACCGCCAAGGTGGCATCGGCTTCCGGTTCGAGAATGCCCTCGAATTCGCGAACGCCCCCGGCAGCCTCCAGGGCCGGACGGTAGAGGAGATTCACCTCGTGCAGAGGATCCTGTTTTCCAAAGGAAAGCGTGAGGACAGCCGTTTCCCCGCCGGTTTGAAATTCCGGACGTCCGAAATTGGCCGACGCTTTCTCGAGAGCCGCCAGGTCCAACGCCCCCATCGTTTGGGCTCCCACCCGCACTGACACGCCGGAAATGCCGGCACCCATCGCGGCTTCAAAAATGCCGAGGATACTCTGGAGAGGATCCTCATCCGGAACCCAAGTCTCCAGGAAAGCCAGGTTTTCAGCGGGTCCGAATCCCCTGAGCACGGTGGACAGGTTCTCGATGTAGGCGGCAACGGCCGATTCGTACTCGATGACAGGGTGGAGGCTCATGTGTTCTCCCGAGGGTCAAGACCGGTAAAAGGCGCGCACCTGTTCGATGGTGTAGTCGATCTCCTGAGGCGTCAGGTGTTGGTGTACCGGCAACGTGACGATCTCTTTGCAATCCGCTTCGCATTTCGGGAAGTCGCCGGGCCCGTAGCCGAGGTGATGCGCGGCTTTTTGCAGATGTACGGGGATGGGGTAGTGGATTCTGGCTTCCACACCCTTACTGTTGAGATACGCGAGCAGCCCGTCGCGATTTTTCGCGCGAACGATGTAGAGATGGTAAACGTGCTTCACCTCGGGCCGGCGCCGCGGAACGGAGATGCAGTCGCCCAAGTCCCGAAAGGCCTGGTCGTAGCGCGCCGCGTTGCCGATGCGCTCGCTGGTAATGAAGTCCACCTGCCCGATGAGGCGGTTGCCCACTACCGCCTGTAGCGTGTCGAGGCGGCAGTTGATGCCGAACGTCTCGACTTCATCGCGATTGGCGAGGCCGTGATTGCGGTACAGGCGAAGCCTGCGGGCCACCTCGTCGGAGTGCGTGACGATCACGCCGCCGTCCGACCAGACGTTGAGATTCTTCAGCGGGTGGAGGCTGTAGCAGGAGGTCAGTCCCCAGGTTCCCGCTGGCCGGTCATTCAGGCGGGCTGCGATCGCCTGGCAGGCGTCTTCAACCACAGTCAGGTTGTGGCGTTGGGCGATTTCTGCGATAGCGGTCATATCGGCCATATTGCCGGTGTAGTGAACCGGCACAATGGCGCGGGTGCGCGGAGTGATGGCAGCCTCGATTTTCGAAGTGTCGATGACAAAGCCGTCCTCGCTATCTACGAACACGGGACGCGCTCCGGTCATGACGATGGCGCCGACAGTGGCGATAAACGTCATCGGAGTAGTGATGACTTCATCTCCGGATCCGACGCCGGCCATCTTCAGGGACATGGCGATGGCATCGGTCCCGGTGCCGACGCCGATGGCATGCTGGGCCTCGCAGAGCGCGGCGAATCGCCGTTCGAATTCAGCCAGTGGGGCACCCAGCGTGAAATCACCCGTTCTCACGAACTGCCGGAGGTCATCGAGATAGGGTTCCAGGTCGGCAAACTGGCGGTCGAGATATGAGAAGGGCACGCGCATTCGAGTAGATCAGAGGCGCTTCTGCCTAACTGTCCTTATGGAACGAGTGTAGCGCAATGCCTCGCCGCTGCCGCCTCAACACCCGGCGATCGAGCCTTGCGCAATCGGAGCGTCAGTTGGCATAGAAGTCAAATAGGCTTTGGATGACGTAGTCCAGGTCGGAGGTAGCCAGCTCGGGGTAGATTGGGAGACTGACGATGCGCTTCGCCTGGCCTTCCGCCACCGGGAAGCTGCCGGCGGAGTAACCCAACTCGCGGCCGGCGCTAGTCAAGTGGATCGGCACCGGGTAATGGACCGCGGTACCGATGCCGCGCGATGCCAAAAAGGCGCGCAACTCGTCGCGCCGGTCCGCCTGCACAACGAAAGTGTGATAGACCGCGTATTCCCATTCGTGTTCGCCGGGGGTGCGGATCTGACGAAGGCCGGCCAGCTTCTCGCGGTAGTAGCGGGCGTTTTCCCGGCGGCGCTCGGTCCACTGCTCGAGATACTCCAACTTCACTAAGAGCATAGCGGCCTGCAGCGTATCGAGGCGACAATTGCGCGACCAGAAAAGGCACTCGTCGCGGCCCTTTAGCCCGAGGTTCCGGCGGATCTTGAGATCTTCGTAAATGCGGCCATCGTTGGTGGTGAGCACACCACCATCGCCCAACGCGTTGAGGGTTTTGAGGGGATGGAGGCTGAAACATCCGACCTCACCCCACGCTCCGACACGCCGCCCTTTGTGGCTGGCCAGTACGGCTTGTGCGCAATCCTCGACAATCGCCAGATTGTGCCGATCCGCGATGGCGCGGATCTCGTCCATACGGGCCGCCCGGCCGGTCAGATGTACGGGGAGCAGGGCCTTGGTCCTGGGGGTGATGGCTGCCTCGATGGCAGCCGGATCCATGTTGTAGTCCTCGCCGGCGTCAACCAAGATTGGCCAGGCTCCCGCGATGCGGATGGCGCTGACAGTGGCGACAAAGGAATTCGGTACGGTGATGACCTCGTCACCGGGTCCGATGCCGAGTGCGAGGAGGGCGAGGATCAGCGCATCCGTGCCCGAATTGACGCCGACGGCGTAGCGCACGCCGCACAGCTCCGCAAACCTCCGCTCAAAGAGCTCGACCTCCTTGCCTAAAATGAACTGCCCATGATCGATGACCTGGCCGACGGCGTCCAGGAGTCGGTCTTTCAGAGCCACGTGCTGGCGGGCGAGATCCACGTAAGGAACTTGCATGGTGCGGATCCTCAAAAGGGGCCTTTGAAACCGCGATCCGGGGCGTCGTGGGGGAGACTGTCCTCGCAGAACAGCGCGGAGTGCTCCGCTTCGACCGCGACTCCGAGCATCTCACAGGCCGCGGTGTACAGATGAGAGGACCGCGCATAACAGAAGCGGGAGAGACCGAAACTGGTCGGCATGGGACAATCGGTCATGCCGAACCGGCGCGGCGGGCATTTGAGCTTGCCCCACGCCAGTTCGGCCACCACGGCCAGCACTTCGCCGCCGAAGCCGCCGGTGATCCAGCCGGTATCGGCCACCATCAGGCGGCCGGTCCGCAACACGGATTCGAGTACCGTATCCTTGTCCCAGGGCCGCACTGTGCGCAGGTCGACCACCTCGGCTTGAACCCCGCTACGGGCCAGAACCTCGGCGCAGCGCAACGCCTCCAAAACGGCATACGAAGTCGCCACGATGGTGAGGTCGGAACCCGGCCTGGCAATACGGGCTTTGCCAATGGGTGTGGCGTAGATGCCCTCCGGTACGGCGCCGAACGTCTCGTGAAGCCAGCGGTGTTCGAGATAGATCACCGGGTTGTTGTCGTAAATGCCGGAAATCAGGAGCCCCTTGGCGTCCTGCGCGTTCGCCGGCATCACGACTCTCAATCCGGGCACGTGCGCGAACCATGCCTGGAGCGACTGGGAATGCTGCGAACCCTGGCCCCAGCCCCGGCCGACAATCAGACGGATCACCAGCGGAACCGACGCTCGGCCGCCAAACATGTAGTGCCACTTGGCCGCCTGGTTAACCATTTGCTCCATGGCCAGCAGCGCGAAGTCGACGCGCTGATGGGTCACAATCGGCCGCATGCCGCACAACGCCGAACCGATTGCAATGCCGGTCATGGCGTTTTCCGATGTGGGCATGTCCATGGCGCGACTGCTGCCGTACTTCTCGTGCAGGCCCAGCGTGGTTCCAAAGATGCCGCGCGGATCGGGCACCCCCAATCCCATGATGTAGACCCTGGGATCGCGCTCCATCGCCAGATCGATAGCCTCGCGGATGGCCTGAGCGACGGTCAGTTGCCGCATGCGGCCTCCCCGGGCGGCGATGGTTCGGCATAAATATCTTGCATGAGGACGCTCTGGTCGGGATAGGGGCTCTCTTTGCCAAAACGGATCGCTTCATCGGCTTCGGCCAGAAGCTCATTCCGGAAGGCCCGGATTCCCTGTTCGGAGAGGACGCCGTCGCGTAGCAGCCGGCGCTCCATGCGGGCAACTGGGCAGAGCTCCTTCCACGCCTGAAATTCCTCCTCGGTGCGGTACCCCAGATCGTTGTCGTAGTTTGGCCCGCAATGCTCACGCCAGCGGTAAGTCGAAAACTCCAATAACGTAGGCCCCCCGCCCTGCCGCGCCCTTTGGACCGCCTCCTGAGTGAGATTCCGCACGGCCATCACATCGTTGCCGTCGCCGCCGGCGGCGGCGATGCCCATGGCTTTGACCAATTGCAACAGGTTTCTTTCAGCCGGCTGGCGGACCGTGAGAGGGGAATAGACCGAATAGAGATTGTTCTCGCATAGGAACACGATGGGCAGACGCTTGAGAGCGGCGAAGTTTACGCTTTCATAGAATGCGCCCTCCTCGGTGGCACCTTCGCCAAAGAAGGGCACCGTAACGCGGTCCTCGCGCCGTACGGCCGCCGCCCAAGCTGCGCCGGTAGCGATCGCGATGGTGCTGCCTACGATGGGAGCGGTACCCATGAAACCGCAGGCCAGGTCAATCAGGTGCATGGACCCGCCCTTGCCACTCGAGCATCCCGCCGCCTTCCCATACAGCTCCGCGATCAGCGCCTTGAGATTGCCGCCTTTGGCGAGGTAGTGGCCGTGTGAACGATGGCCGCCGAACACGTAGTCGCGACGTGTGAGCGCCGAGCACACACCGACAGCCACGGCTTCCTGCCCGATGCAGAGATGGACGGGACAGCGCATCTGCTGTTCCGCATAAACTTCGGCGATGCGTTCTTCCACCAGGCGGATACGGAGCATTTCGCGGTAGAGTTGCACCTCGAGAGGGCCGCTCCATGACACAAGCCCTTCCGGGATGTCCGCGGAGGGAGGAGCGCTCAGGCAAGGCGGTCCGGCATTTATTTCATCAGACATTCGACATACCTTGCCAACGAGACGCGCTCGATCGCGGTGCGATTGCCAACCGTGGTCACAGCCTGGGCGCCGACGCAACCAGCAATGAAGCTCAGTACTTCCGAGGGCGTTTCCACGGCTGCGCAGGGTGCCGTGATGGCCAGTACTGCATCGCCGGCGCCTACCCTGTCGACGACGCGCGCGCTGAAAGCGGGCGTCTCGCAGAAGTTTTCTTCGCGGCTGTAGCAAAGACAGCCTTGCACACCGCAGGTAATGATCATGCGGTCGCACGAGAGCTTCACCGAAACGTCGCGGACGATGGTCCTCAGATCCCCCTCCGGATTGCGCGCCTCCATGCGAATTTCCTTTTCCGAAATGGAGATGAAGTTGGCGCGGCGGTACTTGGAAACAGTGTTGAATCCTTGATTCCCGGCATTGACCTGGGTGTTGATGGCGAGGAAGCGGGCTTTGGCGGAGAGGAGATCGGCCACTTCGTGGGAGATCATCCCGTGACCGTAATCGGCCACTACGACCACGTCGTATTCGGGCAGCAGGGCGTCCAGTTTCTCGCAGATGGCCAGGGATTGTGAACCGAGCCGCCCGACATCCGCCATCACATAGACCTCGAACAGCTTCTGCAAGGGGTACGACTCGAGAAAGCGGCGTTTGACAATCGTGGGAGCGTTTTCGATGTACAGGAAGATCTTCTCCACGGACGGGCGGAGGTGCTCGCGGATGAACTGCTCGTGCGAATCGATTGTGCCAAGAAGGGTGAGGACGCTGACCCGGTCGCAGACCGCCGTGACATGGTTGGCAACCGCAAGGGAGCCGCCGGCGAACCGTTCGCTGCTGATATGCCGCGCCGCCAGAACCGGTTCTTTACCCGTCTTACCCAGAGTTTCGCAGTATTGATACTCATCGACAATAGCTTCGCCGAGGACCAGCACACGCAACCCGCGCGCCCTCTCCAGGCTGCGAATTACATCGTCGGAAGTGTAGCGGCTGGAAAACGAGTGGAGGAAACGCTCGGTCTCTTTGGAAAAGATGTTGAAGTGACGATTGAGCAGACTGGAGGAGCTGAAGACGACATCGCCGGCAAATTTGATGCAGCCGCCGACCTCGCGGATGGCCTGTTCCTCCAGGGCCACAGCGCCAGTCCGATCTTCCAGGTTGCGAAACTCGGTGCCCTTCACGAAAACATCCGGCTTCAACAGGCGGATCGTGTCTGTGGCCATCGGCCACTGATTGATCGCGACGTAATCGACACACGCAAGTGCTGCGATGGACCATGCCCTCTGCGCCTCCGGGAAGACCGGGCGATTGGGGCCCTTATTGACAAAGCGGTCGGGAGTAACCGTGACGATCAAAACGTCGCCCAGTTGCTTAGCCTGTTCGAAGTGGCGGATGTGGCCGACATGCATCAGGTCGAATACGCCGTGGCAATGCGCCACCACTTTGCCCGCCTGGCGCAAGTCGGCCACCACCTGGGCCAGTTCCTCCAGCGTCAGCGTCTTGCTATTGGACAACCCGGATACCACCGTCATCGCAAGCCCAGTTTCTTGACCACCTTCACGTTGATGTAATCGTCGTTCGCCAGACTGTTATCGAACTTGCCGGCCTTGAACGCACTGCACAGATCGCGGATCGCGTCCTCGATCGTGCGGCTCGGCCGATACCCCAGTTTTTCCGCGATCTTGCGGGAACTCACGTGGTACGACCGGTTGTCGTTCGTGCTAGTGGTTTCAATCCGGATGGGCGCCCTCTCCGGAAATGCGCGCTCCACGACGGTCTTTGCCATTTGCGCCAGTTGGGCCACCGTGTGATTCTCGTAGCCCGCGTTGAAGATCTCTCCATTCACCAGGTGCGCAGGGTATTCGAGCATCTTCACATACAGCTCGGTCACGTCGTCGATGTGAATATTCGGCCGCTTCTGCGCTCCGCCGAAAACCGTAATCACGCCGCGCTGGATCGCATGGTTGGTCAGAATATTGACGGTAAGATCGAAACGCATCCGCGGCGAGTGTCCGCAGACCGTTGCCGGCCGCATCACCACAGTAGTGAAATCCCCCGCCCGGTATTTCGCCAGGGCCGCTTCGCAAAGCCCCTTATACTTGCTGTAATCCGTCAATGGGACCAAGGGATGTTCCTCGGTAACCTCGGGGGCTTCACTCACGCCATACACCGAGCTCGAGGAGACATACACGAATCGCCGCACTCCCGCTCTCTTGCTGGCTTTCACCATGGGCTCGAAACAATCGTAATTGATGGTCTTGCTCAGCGCCGGATCCAGTTCATAACTCGGGTCGTTCGAAATGCATGCCAGGTGAATCACCGAATCGCAGCCCTCGACCGCGGCCGCATAGCTGGCGGTGTCGCGGATATCGGCGGTCACCACGCGGAGGCGTGGGTCGGAGGGCAGACCGCCGGACCCGAAAAGCATCAGATCGTAGACCACCACTTCGTAGCCGGCGCTCAACAGCTTCGGAACGAGGATGCAGCCCTTATACCCTGCGCCTCCGGTTACCAGTACTCGCTTCATGGACACCCGTAAACACTAATCATACGATGTCCGGGAGTTTCAGGCTCGTTCACCCGGTTTGTCGAGCGGCACGCCGTACTGTCGGATGCTCCCGTCCAGGCCCAATAGCGTACGCACGGCTCGGTCCAGAAACCTCAGCGGCGATTCCGTCGCCGGGTTCAAGCCAAGTATGGTGACCGGGATGTTGGCCAGCAACCGCGCCAGTAGCCGTGGCGACAGAATGTCCCGGTACCGCGAGTCGGTCAACAACACTCGCAGAATCTGCGAACCCAGCAAGCATAGCGCTGCGCTTTCTGAAATGGGAGCCCATACATCGGCGTAGGGTTCTGAACGCAGAAGATCGAATATCCGCCTGAAAAGCTCGTCTTGAATGGCATGACTCCTGGTGGCCTCCGCCGAGTACGCGCCCGGCAGGATTCTGAAGGTTGCCAATACTTCGGGGATGTAGCACGTCCCATGTCGAAATGCCAACACCAGCACACCGAACCAGTCGCCATACCACTTCAGGGCGGGTAAGAAACCTCCAAGTTCCAGAAAGGCGGCGCGATCGATGATCGTCATGCCACCGCCCATGTGAACGTGGTGGTGTGTCATGCGGTTCGCAACCTCGTCCCGGCTGACGAACCCGGCATCGGGACGAAATCGCGGCCGCATATAGCGCACTCGCCCGGTCACGGGGTTAAACTGGGCCAAGTCGGCAATACAGAGTTTGGCGCTGGGGTTTCGCGCCAGAAGGGTCATCGACTTTTCGAAAAGCCCCGGCAGAATCTGGTCGTCGGCAGCCGGCCCGTAGATGAAATCCCCGGCCGCCTCCTGCACGCCGCGATTGATCGTCGGAAAGGGGCCCATATTCCGCGGGTTCACCAGCAGTCGCACTACCGGGTCATGGGCGGCAATCTCGCGGACGATGTCGACGCTGTCGTCGGTCGACGCGTCGTCGATTACCAGGACTTCCATCGGCCGTACCGACTGGCTCAAGATGGCACCCAGCGCACCGCGCAGATAGTGCCCGTGGTTGTAATTCGGCATGACTACCGAAAGAGTAGGAAGTGCGGAAGACGTCACTGTGGACATTCGTGCCAAAGCCTCCGGCATCGTATCAGGATGGCTGTCCCAACGGGCAGGATGAACAGCAGTGTGACACCGCAGTAGGAGGCCGCCGCCCCTACGGCCCCGTAAGCCTTCCCGAGATAACAGGTTGTCCCCACCACCAGCACTGCCGCCGTCGCGCTCAGCGCCGCCAGCGGCTCGCGCCTGTGCGCCCTCAGATATACGCTCTGGACTCCCGCTAGCTGCATAAGCACCTGCCCGGCCAGGAAGAGACCTGTCGGAAGGGGCGAGAGAATTCGGTTCACCAGCGGAAAACCGATGGCGTGCATGGCTAAGACCAAGCTCTCCAGCCCCACCGCGCCCAGCGCCGCCACTCCCACGCACGCCATCCCCGACCGCACTGCCATCCGGTCCAGTTCTTTATACTCCCGCCGCGCGATCAACATCCCGAACCGTGCCGCCCTGGTCGAAATCCACGCCGTGGACAGTGCCCCGATAGTGGACACCACCGACCAGGTCATTCCCATCTGGCCCGCCACCACCGGCCCATAGTAACGAAAAAGAATAGGCGTGAAGAAGTACGTCAGGAAATAGCCGCTCCACCAGCTCAGCGCAAAACGCCATTGCACCGGCAACAGATGGTGGCGCCATGAAATTCCCGCCTGATGTCCGGCCCGGCGGATCTGCGCCAGAAATCGACCATGCTGCCGCACGAGCATGGCGACCGACACCGAGAGCGTCGCGGCCGCACCGAGGGGTATGGCCCACAGCCCGGCGCCGGCAAACAGAGCGCAGCAGATGCACGTGTTCTGGGCAACGTTGGCGAAAAACCGGTAAGCATAAACCTGCGTAATGCGGTTGCACCCCTCCAGCAACGCCCAAATGGGTGTCAGCAGCATATTGAATGCCGTGACGGTACACAGCGCCACCCATGGGCCCAGCCATCGCATGCCCGAGTTGGCGGAGTGCGAGAACATCGCCGTCCCGGCAAGTCCCAGCACAATGCCGGCCACTACCGCAATTCCGCTGGCCCACCGGACGGCAAAGGCAAGCAGGCTGCGCAGTTTCGCCAGCGCCTCCTCGCTGCCCGTGATCCTGCCGTCTGGGTCCAAACCGAGCCGCGACCACTCATGGCTGGCGAATTGCAACAGCACCTGCGCCGATCCCATGTCGAACAGGATCTGAAATGCCAGCAGGCTGTTAAAGGTGTAGAAGTAACCCTGGCCCTCCGGCGTCAGCCGCGAGACCACCGCCACGATGATCACCGGCCCCGCCAGCATGCTGGCCAACGGCGCCAACATGCCAAACCCCACGCCGGAATCGAAAGTGTCTCCTAAAGACCGGAAAACGCTCCATCCGGCGATCCGCCCGATGGCATGTCCGTTACTTTCCAACTGCTTGGGGCACTCAGGCGGCGCAGATGGAGAGCCTGGTCGAGACACGACGCCCTGATTTTATCATGTGTAGCTCGTCCAACCGGAACGGACGGCGGGTGGTTGGCGAACGTATCGCTTCGGCCTCACCCGGGGCAGCCGAGCCTTGATTTCACTTCTCCGCGCCAGTTCGCGTTAGCGTTCCTGATGCAGCCCTATGCTTGCGCGCAGCATCCGCCGGGGCGAGCCTACGTGTCCACGTCCATGAAGTAATAGCTGATCATGTGGCACACAACCATATGGGCGTCTTCAATACGGCCCATGTGAAGCACGGGCACCTGGATGTTTAGCTGGGCCATCGGGCCGAGGCGCCCCCCGTCGCGGCCGGTGAGCGCCATCGTCCGGCAACCAACCTGGTTGGCGTATTCCATGGCGCGCACCACGTTGGGCGAATTGCCAGAGGCGCTGATCGCCAGAAACAGGTCGCCGGGCTGAGCGAAGTTCTTAAGCTGCTCGACAAAAACCGCGTCGTAGCCCACGTCGTTGGCATAGGCCGTCAGGGTGGGCAACTGGTCCGTCAGCGCTATCATGCGGAAGCGCATAAGTCGGTTAAAGCTGGCGCCCTTCACGATGTCGGAGGCGAAATGCGATGCCGTCGATGCGCTGCCGCCGTTGCCGCAGACGAAGATGTGCCGGCCGCCGGCGCGCGCCTGCTGGAACCACTCGATCGCCTGAGTTACTTTGTTCAGGTCGATGGACTCAATCGCTTTCAGCAAGTCTGCTTTATATGCTTCGGGAAAGTTCATGCTGGTTTCCGTTGTCGTACCTCGCACTGATCATGCGCGTTCCAGAATCGCACGCCGCAGAGCGGGAACAGTGGCACGATGATCGCCGCGGAAATAGAAGCTCGCGCCGCCATCCGCCACGGTACGCACCAAGATGGTCTTATGGGGCCGAAAGTAATATCCCGGATCGCTCTTGGGCAGCTCGCTGTGAATGTCGCCGTCAATCGGCAACAGGTCGAAAACCGCGGTGGCAAAGTCGCGGATGGTGCGCCCCTGTTGATGTGCGACGTTGCGGCTCATCGCCAGCGCCTTCAGATAGACCTCGGGGGCCATCACCGCCGAACCGAAGCTGAGCAGGACGCCACCCTCCAGCCGTTCCACCGCTGCGGCGAAAATCAGGAAATCGCGGTAGCTGGCCGCGCCCAAAGCCGCGCCATCGCAATTCGGATGCTCGTGCAAAATATCGTATCCCACGCCGACGTGTACCGTCACGGCCACCGAGCGCCGCCACGCCGCCGCCAGCACACTAAGATCCCGGTGCGGATAATCGCTCGCGTCGATGCGCCGCCCGATATTCTCACCCAACCCCAGCGAAAGCTGGGCGGCTTCGGCGATCCAGTCGTTCAGCTCGCCAGTCTCGCGCCACAGGCCGAACTCGCCGCTGCGGATGTAGCGCCCGACATTTTCGGTAGTGGCGCCGATGCGCGCCAGCTCGTAATCGTGGATGGCGCCGGCGCCGCCGATGGCGATGTGGTCGATGAAGCCGCGCTCCACCAGGTCGATGATCTGCCGGTTCACGCCGGCGCGCAGCACGTGCGCACCCATCATGAGGATGCGGGCCGTGCCTCGTTCCCGCGCGCGCACCACGCAGGCCGCCAATTCGCCAAGCTGCGGATGCGACCAGGGCAACGGTGCTTGTTCGAGGGCCAGCCACTGATCCGCCCGTAGGTCGTTCACGCGTTCGGCGAGCGGTTTGACTACCAGACGCGAGCGGTCAAATACGGGATATTTACTCTCCATTGGGAAATAGTGGTGCGAGCAGTTGCTCCCCGCCAAGGTGGTTGGGAGTAATCTGATCCGCGCCGACGCCCGCTTCCTTCACGTTCTCGATCTCGACGCGGCCATCGCCGAAGCCCGGAAATTCGCTTCTCATCGGTTTGCTCGTACGGCGACGGGCAACAGAAATGCGCCTCGGTTGCGGATTTGCTGGACGAGTAGCGACAGCATCTCCCACCTGGTAGGTTCGCCGATGCATGGGTAGTTTCTCAGGTGTACGCGCTTCCTGGCCTCCCAGCGAGTTGGCAAACTGGAATCCAGCGGAATGGAGTCAAGGCCGCGCAATGCCCTGGCGCGGCGGTTGAACAGCCACACTGTGTCCCGATACTGGTAGAAACACCCGGGGTTCAGCACGCATCGGGGAATCCGTGCCAGAAATTCGTCATTGACCGCGGAAGCGTTCCGGCAAACAACCACCCAATCGGTGAAATCGAGCTTGGCGAGCCGGTGCGCCGGCAGCGTCGCCCGAGGCGACTCGCCCTCCATCACAGTGACTTCCACCCGGCGCGGGTAAAGTGTGTCGTGGGTGCGCGATACTCTTGCTGTGTCCCCTTGGTCTTTCGGCAGGTACCAGATCGGGTTGGCTCCGGCGACAGCGTATTGAGCGGGATCATAACCCGACGGTTCGAACACCACAAACTGGCCCTTCCGGATCTTGGGTCCATTGATCTGCTTCAGTCTCTCGAATATAGCGGGCGACAGTATGTCGATCTCGCTGGTGGCTTCCATGGTGGGGACCTTCAATGCTACCGAGCACATCTCGCACCACTTAAGCTGATCGCCGAAATCGGCGGGCCTGCGCTTCCACCAGCCGGGCTCGATCGGCCAGCCGCCTGGGCCGTCGAAAAGCATGTCGAGCGCGGCGGCGATCTCGCAGAAGAACGCTCCCTTGGGTGAGATCGACGCACTCCAGAGGTTCTGGATCCAGCAGCGGTCCCGCAATTCGAGCCACTCTTCGTCTGGAATTCCCAACTCCTTACGGGTAATCAAGATCGCCTGATGCGTGTTGACGCTGCAGTGATCGTTGATGATCTGATAGGGGAAAACATCCTGGATCTGCTCAAAGTTGCGGTAGTAGCCGTTGCCGAGCGAGCTCCACAAGCCCCGCCGGCGCCCGCGTTGGTACTTGACTATGCGGCCATATTGCCGGAAGCCATCCACTGGTTGCCGGATGAAGGAGTATGGCCTGGGCTCGGGGACTTTGGCGGCGTAGTAATCGATGAGCTGCTCGAATTGGGGATGCAGCGTAGGCTCGCCACCCATGATGCCGACCACGCCTTTGAAGCCTGCCATCGAATCCACTGCCCTTCGGAAAGTGTCCGGATCCATGAAGAAAGGCCGGGGATGCTGGCCACAGAAGCGGGTACAATTCGAACAACTGTGACTGCAGGCATTGGTGATTTCGATCTGGATGACCTTCATTTCCGCCGGAGATTTCATCGGACTTTCTCCTGCAAACTCTCCGCGGGCAAATCAGGGCGATGCGCCAGATAGCAACAGCCGTTTGAGATCGGACATAATGGGACCACACGGAAGCTGCGATGAGCGAACTCCTGCCGGGCGCCGGACCGGTTGATATCGCGATGCCAACTTACAATTGCGGGCCGTGGCTGGATCAAACGATGGATTCGATTCTCGCCCAGGATATCACCTCCTGGCGCCTGATTGTTCGGGACGACCGATCCTCCGACGATACCAACCCGAAGTTGGCCGAATGGCAGACGAGGCTGGGAAAGCGCATGACGATCCTGTCCGATTCCGGAGCGCGCAACCTCGGCGTGACGGGCAATTACAACGCGGTTCTCGGCGCCGCAACCGCAGCTTGGGTGATGTCGGCGGATCCCGACGATGTCTGGCTTCCCGGAAAAATTCTGCGGACGTGCCAGGCTATGCGACGGGCCGAAGCGGAATTCGGCGGCTTGACTCCCATCGCCGTTTGCACCGACGCGGCCGTAATCGATGCAGCCGGCCAGCCGATCGCTCCTTCTTACTGGCGCTGGTCCCGCCTGGGGCTGACACGCATCGGTGAGGCGCCCAGAGTCGCCATGGAAAGCGTGGCTTTGGGTTCCACGATGATGATGAACCAGGCCTTGCTCGAAGCGGCACTGCCCATACCGGCCGCCGCGCCGTATCAGGATTGGTGGCTCGCTCTGGTGGCTGCCGCATTTGGGCACTTGATCCCACTTCCCAAGCAGACCATCTTGTATCGGCGGCATGGCGGCAATGAAACGGCCGACCCGTACAGCAGCGCGTTGGGACGCGCGCTCGCTCGCGCTGTCACCGCGCCTGGCGCGGCGAGGCAGCGCTTGCGGAAGGTTGTGGCTCAGTCTTCGGCCATCGCCGGCGCATTCGTGGAGCGATATCGAAGCCGTCTCGCACCACGGGATGTAGCGGCGCTGGAGGACCTCGCCAAATTCTTTTCCTTGGGTCCGCTGGAGCGCAGGATCGCCCTGTTGCGGAACGGGCTCTGGTTCAGCTCGCGCGTAAAGAACCTGGGGCTGCTGGCGCTCGTGTAAGTCGCGGCCCATGTCAGTCCTTGACCACCGCCCCCTCAGGGTCGCGGCTCGGTGACGGCGATGCCAGTTCCATGCGGCCGCGGTAGTCGGTCAGCTTCTTCTCCCCCAGCGGCTCGTCCGGCGGGTATTCGAAGTTGATCCGTTCGCGCTCCAGCGCCAACGGACGTTTTTGCACCAGCGTGTGGATGGATCCGATATATTCTCCCAACATGCCGATGAAGAAAAGTTGGATCGAGCCGAAAAAGAACATGCCGATCATCGCCGGCGCGATGCCGAGCGTGAAGCTGTGCCAGTACAGGAGCTTGTATGTCAGATAGTAGAGTCCGGCCAACAGGCTCACGGCCGAACAGAAGAGCCCGGCAAAGGTGGCCAGCCGCAACGGCACCTTCGACAGGCTGGTCAATCCCAGCATGATCTGGTCGTAGTGCGAATAGAGGTTGTTCTTGGTGCGGCCCCGTTTGCGGCGCGCCTGGCTGTACGCGATCTCCTTGTGCGGCAGGCCGATTTCGGCGATCATGCCGCGGAAATACGGGTACGGATCGTCGAACCCCTTCACGATCTCCACCACCTTGCGGTCGTAGAGGCCGAAGCCGATGAAATTGTCGTAGGTCTCGATCTCGGCCATGTGGCGGATCATCTGGTAATACTTCTTGCGCAGCCAGAATAGCAGCGGGTTTTCGTCGCTGGTCTTCTTGACGGCGATTACGATGGGTGTTCCGCGCTCCCATTCGAGGATCATCTCTTCCAGCAACTCCGGCGGGTCCTGCAAATCGGAGAGCAGTATGATCACGGCTTCGCCCGAAGCCTGGTGCAAGCCGTGAATGGGAGAGCGGATGTGCCCGAAATTGCGGGTGTTTTCGATAACCTTCACGTTACGGTCGTTGGCTGCCATGCGGCGCAGCACATCGACCGTGCCATCCTGAGACGCGTTGTCAATGAAGATGTGTTCGTAGCGATAGCGGCCCAGGCGCAGCATGACGGCCCGCACCCGCTCGTACAACTCCTCGACGTTCCCTTCTTCGTTGTAACAGGGGCTCACCACGCTGATGGTCGTCATATGCTTCCTCCGCGGGTCAACGGTTCACCGCCTGCGGCTCGACCCGCATCTCAATGGGAGTGCTTCGCCGCGGGTCGGTGGCAGCGGGCTCCAATCCCCGGCTGTAGATCAGTTCGCGCAGCGAGGGAATGCTCGAATACGGGCTGTCGATCGAGTCGATCATGATGGCTTCATCCTGCGCGACGGGCTTCAGAATCACCTCGCCGCGCATCAGCTCGCGGCAGGAAATCTGGCCGCGTTGCAACGGCACAGCCAGGTACACGTCGTCATCGTCCAGCACGTGTCCCTCTGCCAGGTCGTGTTTCGCATACACGCCGCGCACCAGCGAGTCCAGATACTGAATCTCCTTCATGGGTGGGATGCGCTTCTGCGTTCCCGGCGCGCCGCACATCTCCTTCACTTTGTGAAATCCCTTGAACCAGGCGTCGATTTGGTCGGGCATCGAACAGTACGGCGAGACCGTGATTCCATCCCCTTCGATATCGATGTGCCGCTCGAAGGTGCGCGCGCCTTTGGCGTAGGCGATCAGCATAGACGAGGTCCAGTCGGAACATTCGTGAGTGGAGAAGCCGATGGTGTGCGAAGGATACCGCGCGCGGAGAAAGTCGATCTGGTTCAATTCCAGTTCCCGATCCTCCGAAGGGTAGAGCGAGACGCAATGGTTGATCGCGAGCGAGATATTCCGGTTCTGAAAGAAAGTCACCAGATCGTCGAGATCCTTGAGCGAGCTGCCCCCGGTGGAGACGATGACGGGCTTCTTGGTCCGGGCAATTTTTTCCAGCAGCATCCAATCGTTCAGATCGGAGCTGGCGACCTTCAAGATGGGAATGCCCAGCGCGCAGCACCGGTCGACGGACTTCTCGTCGAAGGGCGTGGCCAAGGGTATGCAGGAGGCCTTCCGGATGGCCTGCACCAGGACGGCGAAGTCTTCCTCGGCCATCCGGGTTTCGACGGTCTTTTTGACGTAACGGATGTCGGTGCGCGCCAGAAAATCGCGGTGAATGAAGCTGTCCACATCGCGGAACTGCATTTTGATGGCGGCGCGCACGTTGTTGAATCGCACCACCTGGGCAAACGTGTTGACGATCTTGAGGCCGCGTTCCAGGCGTCCCCAATGGTTGTTAGCCATCTCCAGCACGAAGAGCTCTTCGAAGATGTCGCGGTCAATCATGTTTGTTCACCTCTTGAGTTCCACCGGCACTCCCCGCCGCCGATGCCGGTTCCGCTTCAAAAAGACGCTCGATCGAGTCCCAGCCACTCACCCGGCGGCAGTTGTCCGGAAGGACGGCCGGTAGATTTGGCCCGTAACCATGCGGCACGATCGCGCAAGCCACCGCCGCCGCCGCGGCGGCGTTGCAATCTTCCAGCGTGTCGCCGACCAGCAGGCATTCCGTGCGCGATAAGCCCTGACGGCGGACCAGGTCAGTCAGCGCCTCGGCTTTCGAAACGTATGCGGGAGCGCGCGAATCGAGGCTGGCGACACCCCCGAAAAGGCCATCGATCTCGATCTCGCGCAAAATCCGCAGCGCGATCCGCGAGGGCTTGTTGGTCACCACCCACAGGCCGATGCCGCCAGTCCGCAACCGCCGGAGCATATCCGGCGCGCCTTCGTAACACGTGCTCTTGCGCCAGCCCTCGCCGTCGTAGCTGGCGCGAAAGGCCCGTTCCAGCCGGTCCAGCGACGGCGCGTCGCGAAGACCCGTGACACTGGCCAGAATGGAGCGAATCGGCGGGCCGATCAACGGCTTGAGGTCCACCGTCAACGGCGGCAGACCGCACAGGGCCAGCGCCTGTCCAACCGACCACGCGATGCCGGGCAGCGAATCGACCAGCGTCCCGTCCAAATCGAAAATGGCGTGGCGGAGGCTTGGCATGCTAAACCTCCTGACCGATGAGGAGGTTGGATTCCACTTCCTCGGGTTCCAGGAACGGGTACATATCTTCCAGGTTCGGCGAGACGATCGTGCCGTCCGCCAACTGCCGCGATTTCAAGCGCGGTTCAAACTCCTGCGCCGGGTCCAGACACACCCGGCAGAGAGCCGGCCCCGGCGCGTTCAAAACGTCGCCGATGCGCGAGAAATCGCGGTCGCTCTCGATCGAAGTTGCAGGTATCCCGTACGCTTGCGCGACCTTCACCATGTCGGGAAACGAAACTCCGCTGGCCGGACTCTCGCCCATCAGCCGCCCAAAGAAGTTCGCTTGCGTTTGACGGATGGAAAGGTACCCGCCGTTGTCCAAAACGAAGATTTTCACGGGCAACCGATGGTGCACAACGGTTTGCAGTTCCTGGATGTTGAATTGCAAACTTCCGTCTCCCGCCAGGCAAACCACGCGCCGGCCCTGAAGCGCCACCGCGGCGCCCACGGCCGCCGGAAGGTCGTGGCCCATCGAGGCCGCGCCGGAATTCGAAATCAGCCGCTGGCCGACCTTCAACCGCCCCGCCTGGTACGGCACGATGCAGGCCGCCGCGTTGCCGCAAACCACGACTTCGTCATCGGCCAGCGCCGCAAATAACTGCTCGATGAAATAGTAAGGATTCACCGGCGAACCGCTCTTGCGGAACTTGTCCAGCACCACGGGGTACCGCTCGACGCGATCCCGGCACTGCGCCAGCCACTGCGTGTGCCGGCTCGCCCGATAGGAAGCCGCCGGCAGTTGCCGCAGCATTTCCCGCAGAAAGACTTTGAGATCGCAATGAATGGGCAAATCGGGACGCACCGTGGGCTTTTCGAGTTCGGCGGCATCCACGTCCACTTGCATCTTGGATGCCCGCGGCGCAAAAGCCGGCCAGTTGTAGCTCACCTGCCGGATGTTCAGGCGCGATCCAAGCACCAGCAGCGCATCCGAGCTCTGCACCGTGAAGTTTCCCGCGCGGTCGCCGATGGTCCCGGGCCGCCCGCAAAAGAGCGGGCTGTCGGTCGCGATCAGATCGTGGGTCCAGGCGGTGGTCACCGGAATGCCCAACTCACCAATCACTTCGCGAAATTCGTCGAGCGCCCCCGCCGCGCGAACGCCGGTGCCGGCCATCAGCACCGGCCGGGATGCGCCAGCCAAGCGCTCAATCACGTCGCGGCACTGCTCTCTAACCCGCGCCTCATCCCACTGCGGAGCGTCTTCCGCCGGATCGTAGCCGCGCAGGCTGTCAACGTCGATGAGCGATGACTGCACGTCCACCGGGATATCGATCCAACACGGGCCAGGCCGTCCCGAAGAAGCCAGGAACCAGGCCTTCTCCAGGTGATACCGGATGCTGGCGGGATCGTCGATCAGGACCGCGTACTTGGTGATCGATCGCGCCATGCGCACAATATCGGCTTCCTGATCGCCGAGTTGCCGCAGGTTTGTCGCGCCCGTCAGCGACATGCACGTCTCGCGCTTCACCTGCCCGGAGAGCACCAGCATCGGAACCGAATCCGTCCACGCGCCAAAAACGCCATTGAGCGCATTGATCCCGCCCGGACCGCTGGTCACGTTCACCACTCCGGTGCCGCCAGTCACGCGGGCGTAGCACTCGGCAGCCATCGCGGCGGCTTGTTCATGGTGTGTGCAGATGTAGTGGATTCGCGGCTCGTGGCCAATCGAATCGTTTAAGTGCATGGCGGCGCCGCCGGGAACCAGGAAAATATCGCGCACGCCCCAGCCCGCCAGTCTGCCGACCACATAGTCCGAAAGTTTGATCGCGCCATTCATGACAGTGTCGCGCCGATGAGTTCGGCCGCTCCCTGGTTCCAGTGCCACATCCTGCGCAGGCCCTCCTCGAGAGGAATCCACACCTCGAGGCCCAGCTCGCTCTGCGCGCGCTCCACTGACGGAACATAGCGTGAGGGTGCAACTCCCGGCGGAAGTTTGCCGACTTGGATCTCGATCTCGCCTCGAGCGGCCTCGACCACGCATCGCGCCAGGTCCGCGATGCTCACCGCGTGAGGCGAGCCCACGTTGTACGCCACGCCCGACGCTCCGCGCAACAGAATCGTCCACAACCAGATCGCCAGATCCGCTGCATAGAGGTAAGAGCGCACCGAAGTGCCATCGCCCGCCATGCGCACCGGGCCCCCAGCCAGCGCGTCCCGCATGAAGTTGCCGGCGGCGTAGTTCTCATCGAGCGGCAGGTGCGGCCCGGTGAACGCGAACATGCGCGCGATGACGGAATCGAATCCACAGGCCCGCGCGTAACTCGAGCACAGAAACTCGCTCGCGCGCTTCGCCTGCCCATATGCCGAATTGGTGTCGGTCGAAAGCGGCGCGCCCGCGTACTCTTCCGGAATGTGCAGAACATCGCTGGGTTGTTTGCCATATACCGCGCCGGAGCTGGTGAAGAGCAGCCGCCTGGTTCGCCGCGCCCGCGCCAGTTCCAGCACGCGTTCCGTTGCCGTCAAATCCCGGCTGAAAGTGGCCGCCGGCCGATCCGCGCTAGGAGCGAAATAACGTTCTGTGGCCGCATGAATCACCAGCGGGAAAGAGCCCTCCGGGTACTCGAATGACGTAGCGTCGCCGGTGTGAAGCGTCACACACGGGTCGTCTGCCAGGTGCGGCAAGCGCCGGCGGTAGGCGTTGGGATTGCGCGTCAGCACCACCGCCGAAACTCCCAGCCCCAATCTCCGGTTCGCCCAGAGCAAGCTTTCCATCAGCCAGGTCCCCACAAATCCCGTTCCCCCGGTGATAAAGAACCGCTCGCCGCGCACTTCCGCCCAGAGGTGTTCCGTGTGCTCCAACACGTGATCCAGGTCGTTATGGAGAACGTTTTCCATTTGCCTCAGCTCGCGACGGCTCCCACGCTCTCCGGCAGCGCCTTCATCGTTTCCAGCATGTAGTCCAGTATTTGTCCCTGAATTCCCGGGTAAACCCCGATCCAGAACACCTGGTTCATCACGATATCGGTTTGGCTGAGGGAGCCAACCACGCGGTATTGCGAGTCGCGATACGCCGGCTGGCGCACCAGGTTGCCGCCAA
>Ga0208820_1000387_pt1 | contig 35143 bp, 26 predicted proteins | sample June2015DPH_16_5_FD_184713 | JGI IMG/M metagenome (GOLD analysis project Ga0208820, IMG submission 184713) | Peatland microbial communities from SPRUCE experiment site at the Marcell Experimental Forest, Minnesota, USA - June2015DPH_16_40... | ecosystem: Environmental > Terrestrial > Soil >...
AGTTTGGGCAGCCGTTTCCATTTCACTCAAACCGAGGGCGCCCACTCCCGCGCCGAGGGAGATCTTGTGCTGGTCGATACCGCGGCCTCGCGCTGGACCGCATTCTGGAAAGCATGACCGCTCCGCAGGCTTGTTTGTAACTACGATAGGTAATCTGGTCTAACTTATGTATCTGGTTATCCTGTTACCGCTTGGCTTTATCCCCAGCGCCGCCAAATCATCGCGTTGCTTGCCGGCGACCAAATCAAGAGCGATCGTTCCATACGCCGGAGCGTATTTGAATCCGTGGCCTGAGCAGCAGCTGAAAAGGATGACGTTCGCATGATCAGGATGCCGGTCAATAATAAAATGATGATCCGGATTAAAAGGGGTTAACCGAATTGACACTCCTGCGGCCGTTTTTGGGATTAAAAGTGGGAGCCGGGGTGAACAGCGCGGCTGCGCGCCAAATGGGAAAGAGCCCGGGAGGTTGACCGGGCTCTTCACATTTGGTAAAGCCAATGGTGGTGTTAAGTTGATGGTGTAAGTCGCCGAGCTGGCCGCGCTGGGCGATGAATAACCAGGAGCTACTGCGATCGCCTTCACCGTCTCCGAAACTGACACAGTGATCGAATTTACAGCTCCTCCACCACTTTGCGGTGGGAGAGTTACCGGGTATTCCTGCGTCGTGCCGGTGATGGGATACGTTGGCGTTGATCCGTCGGTGGTGTAGTAGATCGTCGCGTAAGGATACGTTGCGCTGTTCAGCGTAACCGTCGGCGCCGCGCTATACGTACGGCCACCGGAGTGAAGGTCGGCGGAACCACCACTGAGCCAGTCACCACAACTGTAATCGGAGTGCTTACGGCCACGCCATTCCCATTTGCTCGGTTGTTGCCGTACTGGTTCATAGAGTAGAGTGTATACGTTTGGGTTGCCGTGGGGTTAATCGTCACAGTCCCGCTGCCAGCCCTGATCGGACCAATCATGTCAATGTAATCGTAGGAGTCGCCGGTTAAGCTGTAGGTGAAGGTGACGGCGGCCCCGGAGGATACGGTTGTCGGCGATGCGCTGAAGCTGTCGATCACCGGCGCGTCTCCGGTGGGCGCTGTCACAGAATCCCATCCGGGATATGCGGGCGTCATTTGGATTATCGAGAAGTCCGACGACGGGATACCGCCCAAATTGGCCAAATCGCTGTCGTTCCAGCGCGAATCCAGCGAACCCTGGATATAGAAGTAGCCGCCATTGTCCGCCACGATCATCCCATACAGCTGCATCGCGGTTAAAATGGCCTGGTTGATCGCGGAGTAGCCTGAGATGTTGAAGGTCGGACTCAAACGTACCCGCATCCCCATGACGCTAGGCGCACCGTAGTATTGGCCCGCGGCATGAGAAGCTGGTTCCACGAAGTATCCGTCATTGGCATCATACTTTGTGGTTTGCATGGTAAAGCGGATGGCGTGATTGATGGTTCCGGAAGCTGCTTCGTCGTAACGCACCAACCCGGCGAATACCGACAATCCGGCGGCATCGGCAGAAGTCCAGCCGTAGGGCCGCATCTCACCGTTTTGCATGTCCCAGATCGTCTCGCTGTCAGCATCCCACAACCCATTGCAGCGATTCGTGTTGAACGTCTCGTAGAGCCAGCACTGATAGCGGTCAAGCACGAGCGTATGCATATCGCCGTTGTAAGTATCCGGCCAGCCTGAGCAGTCGGCTGGAGAGCCTTCGATGGGGACGGCATCCCCACCAGTATACGGCGCTACAACCACATCGCTCTGATTTGCGCCGCTGAACACATTGATGGGAACTGAGGGGGTCTGAGAAGAGTCTACGATGATGTAGGGAATGCCGCCGGCGGATGCGGCTCCAAAATTGACATGCGTGCTTTCACCGGCAATCCCACTTTGAATCGTTGCATTATTTGGGTCAAGGGGAGCGTTTACGATGTTGGTGTTCCATTGAGCAGACGTGCCAGATGCAGATTGGAACGGAACAAAACCGTTCATATCCGCAGTGCCTGCTACGGAAGTACCAAGCGTCATGCCGTCGCAGGCTGGTGGACTGGAGGTGCCGATGGTGTAATACGCCGCACCCGTCGCGCTCTGCAAATCGCCGGATGCTGTGGCGATGGCTTCCACCCATTCCGAATCAGAGACGTCGATCGGGCCGGTATATTGGGCCGAACTGGTCGTCGGTGTGGTTCCGTTGGTGGTGTAGTAGATGATCGAGCCCGAAGTGGAATCGCTGATGGTCACCGTCTGCGCCGAGTTATACGTACCGGCCGCGGGGCTGAAGGTCGGCGTGGCTGCCGCTCCGTTGATGGTGTACGCCGCCGAGCCCACGGCGCTGTTCGAATAGGCCGCCTTGGCGGCAATGGCCTCCAAGGTTTCAGTGGCCGAAACTGTAATCGCTGAGCTATAGGTGGTTGAGGCGGTCGTGGGCGTAGTTCCGTTGGTGGTGTAGTAGATGGTGGCGCCAGAGGTCCCATCGCTGATGGTTACCGACTGCGCCGGGCCATACGCGCCGGCCGCGGGGCTGAATGTCGGCGTGGCTGCGGGTCCGTTGATGACATACGCCGCCGAACCCACTGCGCTCTGCGAATAGCCGGAAGCTGTGGCGAGGGCTTCCACGTCTCTGATGCGGAGACCGAGATCGCGCTTGAATACATCGTCGAGTTGGTCGTCGGCGTGGTTGCGTTGGTGGTGTAGTAGATCGTCGATCCTGAGGTCGTGTCGCTGATGGTCACCGTCTGCACCGAGGTATACGTGCCGGCCGCCGGGCTGAAGGTGGGAGTAGCTACATCGATGGTATACGCCGCCGAGCCCACCGCGCTGTTCGTATCGCCGCTGTGCGTCGCGAGGGCCTTCAGCGTCTGCGTCACCGACACCGTGACCGGTGAGCTATAGAGGGTCGAGGCGGTCGTCGGCGTACTTCCGTTGGTGGTGTAGTAGATCGACGCGCCTGAAGTTGGAGTGCCCGGCAAATTCTGTACCAGTTGGAATGAGACAAACTGGTGTAGAGGTGCCGAGAGACACATGCGGTTGAGGGTAGTAGTGGAAATGATCGGGAAGAAGGTATCAGGGAAATGCTGTTCCCTGATACGGGGGTGATAATTCCCTGTTCGGTGCGCTTCTCAAATTGCGCATGAAATTGAACAAGTTGCCTTTATTCAGCAATATAGAGGAATTTACCGACTAGTTTTGGGGGCAGAATTCGCAAATTTCCCTGTATTTTTCCCTGTTAGCAGGGAATTCGGTCCAGAGAACAGTTCGCACCAGACTCAGTCCACCGCCCTGCAGTCTTGAATCTTCTAATTTGTTCATCTTATGTCAAAGAACACCGCGGAATTTCGGGCCTATTTAGCGAATCTCTGCCCGCAGAGAATCTCCATTTAGGCTCGAACCCTATCCGAAAACGGGCCATTTCTCTAATCTGATCCTCGAAGGTCCGTTTCTTGCAATTTCAGGCTACAACCAGTCAACTTCTCCCCGATTCGTTTCGACCGTAGGGTGTCTGTCAAGGGCGGAGTAAAAGTACCGCCAGATTCTGGTTTCACGGACAACATGGCATCGGGGGGTAACGAACCAGGTTCGTTGCTCTTGGGGCGGTTTGTTGGCTGTGGAACATCGGAGGCATGTACACGGTGGAACTGTATGCGCGGGTGCGTCGGGCTGTTGCCCACTCTTGAGGAGATGCCGCCCAAGTCTGCTGGCGATCAACCCCGCGCCGCTTATAGGCAGCTGTTGGTACTGGAAGGGGCATAAAAGCAGCTCTTGAAAGGAACCTGCCTTGATCTTGAACCTGTGATATTGCGCCCAGTCGTCTTTAATCCGGTCTGCGGCTGCGACATCGAGAATGCCAGCCCGTATGAGACGGACTATCAGGTCTGCTGTTCTCACGACTTCCAGCTTGGCCCCTACTTCGTGGATTGTTCGCTTGACCGCCCGGTTGTCATCAATCGCGATGGGATGTAAGCGCCGACAGCTAAGAAGAAGGCCGGCAGGCCCAAGAAGGTGGTTGTTGCTGCGCCCAAGAAGGCAGTTCCGGCAGTTGTACCCGCCGCCATGAAGCCTGCCAAAAAGAAGAAGAAGAGGAACCTCGGCCCCGAAGGCCGGAAGCGCATCGCCGAAGCTGTCAAACGGCGCTGGGCGGCACAGAAGGCAGCGGCAGCGAACTAACCGGCAACCCTACGATAGGGACTCGGGCTGGCGCAGGTCATCACCCACGTCAGCTCAGTTCTCTTTTTTCGCTTCCTCTCCCGGCCAGAGCGGCGGCTGAACGGCACGGGTTCGCTCATGCCTGAGGCCGGCGGCGATCCGTGACCAGTAAAAGATGCTGCGCTCGGCCTGCGCCAGCCGCTGTTGCGCTTCCTTGAGCTTGCGTTCGGCGTAGCGCATTCGCTGACGCCGGGCTTTGTCTAGCTGTGGGTCCGCGGGCATACGGGGCTTCAAACCTGAACATCCAGAATAGTACGTGGTGACGCACGGGAGTTCGGCTCCATTGCCGGTCTGTTCCATTCATGCCGTCAGGTTGAGGGTGAAGGATCGGCGGCGGGCATGCGGCTTCGGGCCTGGCCTATCCGCTTTACAAATTCGTAGAGAACCTGCGGACCGGCGCCGGCGACTGCTTCGCCGGGGCGTGCGCCGCTTTTCATCCAGGCAAAGAGAAAAACCAGCGGGATCCAGCCGCGCGAATCCCCTTCAACCTCCGCCCCGATACGATTCAGGATGCGGGAAAAGTTGAGCGGCAAGTGGACGGGGGCGGCCTGCAAGGTGGCCGGATCTGCACAGTATTGAGGCGGAGAGGTTACCAGGTATTCGCGGCAGATCAGCGGGCGGATGGGGTGGATGGAGCAGGACTCATCCTCGAGAAAGGGACAGGGGACGCGCTGGTAGAAGTAGTCGAGGGCCAACTGGCGGGCGGATTCGGTTTCGGCCAGCCAATCCTCGTTGACCATGCGGTCGATGAGGCCGGCGGCGGCCAGCTTGAGGAGCGCTTGATGGAAGCGTCCGGCGAGTTCCTCCTGGCGCGATTCGGGGAGGGTGCGAACCCAGTTGCTGAGTGCTTCGGCCTCGAAGATGCTGAGCGGCACCATCTGGCGGCAACAGGCGCCACAACCAGCCTTGCAGGAGACGGCGAGGCCGGCTTGGTTCAACTGCGCGGTGACGCCGTCTATGAGCGAGTCGTCAAGCGACTGCAAAACAGGCAGGATTTGGGTGAGGTTGGTTTGGCCGGCAGGCACGACCGCGGTGGCGGTGAATTTGCCGTCGCCGATGCCCACCGCGAACTCGACAGAGACGGTCTCCTGCTGTTGCTCATCCATAGACTCAGAATTGTAGCGAATTTGCGGCCCGGTCGTTCAACAACCGTCGAGTCCGCGGGGTGGGATCGGATGCAAAAAGACAAGCCCGGAGGGAGCGTCATGAGGTATATTGGCTCGTAGCCGGGAAAGCAACATGGAACTCCCGGATGCGGACTTAGGAGCTTGTTGAAGTTCGCCGCGCCGGCGCGGATTCGTCGAGAATCTGCGCTGCTGCCGGCTTCGAATTCTATTCGAATCGGGTGTTAGGCCATGGATACCGGTACGCCAGTTACTCAAATCGGCAAATACCAAATCCTGGGTGTCCTGGGCGTTGGCGGCATGGGTGTCGTTTACAGGGGAATGGATAAATCTGTCGGTCGCGAGGTGGCGATCAAGACGCTTACCGAAGCGACTGAAGAACTTCGTCAGCGCTTTCTGCTGGAGGCTCGTTCCGGCGTCCTGAATCATCCGAATATCGTCACAGTATACGACTTCGGCGAGCAGGATGGCCTCCCTTACATCGTCATGGAGTTTGTCCCCGGAGATTCGCTGGAGAATCTGCTCCGCGCCGGACGCCAGTTTTCTCTTATCGAAAAGTTGGAAATTGTTCGCCAGGTATGCATCGGTTTGGGCTATGCCCACCAGAAGGGAGTTATCCATCGGGACATCAAGCCGGCAAACGTCATGGTGCAGCCGGATGGAAACATCAAGATAGTCGACTTCGGGGTTGCCCGGCTGGAAAGTCAATCCGGTCACACACAGACGGGCATGGTTATCGGCACCTTTCACTACATCCCTCCGGAGAGACTACTGGGTAGGACCGCGGATGGCAGGGCCGATATTTGGTCCGTGGGCGTCATTCTCTACCTGCTGCTCACGGGGCGGTTGCCATTTCCCAGCGACGATCCCGCAACTCTTTACAAGGTGATCCACGAACCGCATGACCCGCTGTCGAGTATGCTGACCGGTTATCCGCCGGCCCTTGACCATTTGCTTGATCATGCGCTTGCAAAAGATCCGGTCGATCGATATGAGACAGCCGAAGAAATGGCCGCGGATATTGAGGCGATCAACGACGAACTCAAGCGCGAACATGTGGGTGAAGTGCTGGGTAGTGTAAAGCACCTGATGGTTCAGGAGAAGTGGACGAGCGTCAGACCGGTATTGCTCGACCTGCAGCGTCTTAATCCACAGAATACAGAAGTAAAGAAGCTGCTCCGCGAAGTGCAGGAGAAGCTTTCACGCCAACAGAAGACGGGGCAGCTTCGGCAGCTGTTGGAGGAAGCTGAAGAGGCGGTTCTCACGCAACATTACACAGAGGCGCTTGAGTTCTACAATCAGGCAGCCGTACTTGACAGGGCAAATCCTGAACTTGCACAAAAGATCGAACACGTTCGCGGATTGAAGGAGAAGGCCGATAAGGTTGCCTCTCTTCTGGGGCAGGCTCGGGAAGCTCGTACCCGCAGCAACTTCGGGGCTGCAAGTGAACTGATCGACAAGGCGCTTCAACTCGATGAGCGCAATACGGACCTGCGCAACGAACGCGCGAGGATCCTTCAGGAGGCGGAGCGGGCGTCCAGGGAGCGCACACGCCGGGAGTTCAGCGATGCCGCGCGAGGCCAACTTGCTGCCCGGCAGTATACGGAAGCTATCAAGAATCTGCGCGCGGCGCTGGAGATCGACCCGACAGATGCCGAAACTCAGCAGCTATACCAGGACGCCGTCGATCGCCAGGAAGAACAGCGTCGGCGCAAGATCATCGACCAAATCGCCGCCGAGATTTCGGAATGCATTTCATCGGATGAGCTGGAGCGGGCACTCGTCCTGATTCAACGTGCACAGGAACGTCTCCCCGGAGAGGCGGTGCTGCTGCAGTTGAAAGTCGATGCGGAAGCGAGGCAGCGTGAACAGGCCGCGAAGAAGTTGGTGGAGAAGACATCGCTGCAGGTTTACGATCTTTTCCCAACCAACCCCCAGGAGGCTCTTGCCGCCGTTCGCCAGGCACTCGAACAGATGCCAGGCGAGCCTCGGTTGATTGCCCTGGAGGAAAAGGCCGTCGAGCAGCTCAGGAAAGCGAACACCGGGGAGCGGAAAGCTCAGTACCTGAAGCGGGCACAAGCGTCCATCGACGCGAGACAGTTTGACGAGGCTATCCAGGTTCTGGAGTCCGCGGCGATTGAGTGCGGCGAAAACCCGGATATCGCATCCCTGCTGAATTATGCGCGAGAGCAGAAACGAAAGGTTGAACTTCGTCAGGCAGCGGCGAATGCCACGCGGGAAGCGCAGGCGCTGATCGCGGCCGGTAAGTTCGAGGAGGCGATCGCTCTTCTGCAACCCGTGGCCCTGGAAACCGGAGATGCATCTCTAGAGCAATTGCTGCGGCAGGCGAACGGCAGCCTGGCCGACCTGGCCCGCCGCATCGATGCAGTCGTGAGCCGCGCACAGTCACTCGGCGAAAAAAACATCGAACAAGCATTGCAGCTTCTCTCCAGCCAGCCGCAGGATGTTCAGCAGCATTCGCGCGTGCGTGAATTGCGGGCCAGGCTGGATGCCGCCAAAGAGAATGAGGGTAAGGCCAAACAGACTGGGGCGGCCATCCCAATGCAAGAAGCGCCCAGTACGCAAGTTACAATTCGGCAGGAAAAGCCCGGCTCTGAGCCGGTGAAAGCCCGGCGCGGCTCACGGGTCCCGCTTTTGATTGGATGCATTGTCGTAGTCGTGCTCGGAGCGGCTGGCGCAGCATACTGGCTGCTGCGTCCCGCGCCTGCCGTGCCAATGGGCGCTCTCGAACTCAACGCCACACCCTTTGCCGAGGTGGTGAGCGTGACCTCCGACAAAGGCAAGGCCATACCCCTCCCTGCCGGGGATCATTGGACTCCGTTGCGCCTCGATGAGATTCCGGCCGGCAGATATGACGTGAGCTTCAAGGGATCCGACGGAAGCACGCAGAGTCAACAATGCGATGTGGCTCAATCCCCTCAGGTATGCAATATCGAATTGAAGCCTATCGACGACACGGCGATCGAGAAAATCATCGGAGGGGCAAAATGATCCTGCGGCGAACTATTTTCATTTTCTGCCTCATCCTTTCCGCAGTGCCGGCGCCGGCGCTGCATGCCGAGGACAATGCAAAGAAACAGGCAAAAGAGCTGGCTGAGAGAGCCAAAGGAGAAGGCAACGACCGCGTGAAGCAGGTTCAGGATTTTTGCGCGGCGGCGCAGTTGGACCCCAAGGAGAAAAAGTACGCCGACACCTGCAATAGCTACCGCAGCGGTCTCATCGAGGACGACACGGCGGCGCTGGCAATCGCCCTTGCGGCATACAAGAGTCATGACCTGGACAAGGCGGAATCCCAGGCAAGGCTTGTTACAGATTACGACGCGAAGTTATCCGGCCAGGCCAGGTTCCTGCTGGACCGGATCAAGAACGAGAAACTTCTCAACCAGGTACAGGCCGCCTGGACCAAGGGCGACTTTAATGCTGTCACCACGCTGGCGCAAGGCATTGCCAACTCCGACATTAAAGCGGCTGGGAATGCGTACGTCAACAACGTAAACCTCTACAAAGGGTACATCGATCAAGCCCAAAAAGTGGAGCAGAGCAATCCCCAGGAAGCAATCAGGCAATTGACGTTGGCCAAAGATCTGAATCCGAATGGGCCCAACAATCCGGCGGGAATGATTGCCGAGTTGCAGAGAAGGATGCAGGCAAAGAACGCCCCGCCTCCACCGGCTTCCACGCCCAAGCCCGCGGTCAATTCGAATGCGGATATCGCCAAAAAAGTGAACAAGCTGCTCGACGATGCGCGGAATGCGGAGAAACAGGGCAATCAGCAAGATGCGCTCAGCGATTACGCAATGGTCCTGAAACTTCAGCCGGGCAACCAGGATGCGCAGAGCAATACTGACAGAATTGAGCAGGCGATCCAGAACGATCCAGCGGCTGCAAGGAACGAGCTGATATCGGCCATCCGGTATTTTTACCATTCGCAGTTCGACGATGCGCGGAGAGCGCTCATGAACTATCTGGAGTCCCCGCAGACCGCCCGGAACCCCGGCGTGGCCGACTTCTACCTGGGAGCGACCCTGATCGAACGGTCGATGCTGCAAACCCCGCGAACACAGTGGAAGGGACCTTCCCCGGACGCATTGTCGGCATTCCAACAGGCCCGAAAGGCCAATTACAATCCGGTGCGAGAGTACATTTCTCCCGCTTTATTGAAGATATGGGACTCGACCGGTCAATAAACTAAACCGCGGCTGCATGGACAGATGCCTTTTTAAGGCAGAGTTACACCACTCGCCATCAATCCAGCCACGACCCCGCCCAAGCCGCCAGCGCCGGGCGATGGCGTCCCTACCTCCCCAATGATGCAGGTCGGAGAGCCCATCACGATCACTCCGCCATGCACCGTCATGTCTCCCAGGCGGGCGGCCGGAAGGAAATTGATCATCACCCCCATCGATCCCAGGACGATCATATCCGGAGGGCCTACGCAGGTCGCCATGGTAGTTACAGTGGCGGCCGGAAGGAAGTCGATGAGCACCGTAGGCGCGCCAGGGGGCAGGATCGGGCCGCCCACATGAGGCACAACGCCAGTCACCATCGGACAGACGTGCATGTCGGTCACTCTGGCTGCTGGCGGCATCGGCTTTTCTCCACGATCGGTTTCAACTTGCTAAGAACTTGTTGAAATAATAACTCGGAGTAGAGAGATTCTTCCTCAGGGGCTAAAGCCCGCATTGATTTTGCGGCATTTACGGCACGACTGAAGTCGTGCCCTGACACAAAACCAAGGTATTTCAACAAGTTCCTAAATCCTCGCCGCCGGCTCGCTTGCCCGTTCCGGGCTGATGCGCAAGCCCTTCACAAATGCCTCGTAGTCGGCTCGTACTGCCCTCAGTTGTCCTTCCAACGCCGTCAGGGTAACAATGCCCAGCCAATGGCCCAATCGCACATAGGTCTGGGCATGCAACATGCTTCCGGCTGACGCCACATTGTGGCGAACGAAGAGCAAGCGAGCCTCATCCGCGCCCGTAAAAGCGGTCGCTTGCGGTCCTGCAAACTTCGCTTCTTTCAAGTGGCTCCCGATCAGTTTCTTCTGCTTCTCGATATACTCCGGGAGGCCGCTCTCTGCATTGAGCGTGTCTTGACCCACTCCAACACTTGCGGCTATCGTTCCCGCGGCCATGATCATCTGTCGTATCCCAAAATCCGCCACATAGATCCATCCTCCCGGCATCGCGGTAACACTCCATCGTCCAATCGAGGGAAACTGGGCAACTGCGCCGGGTTGTGCCAATGTTTGCGTCAAGCGTCCTCAATCATTCCTTGAATCGATCTCGACTCGATTTGCTCACTCGCAAGGGCGTGAACGCCTACTTGTTCATGGCGCCGCCCTTACTCCCATCGTCTGCCGTGTCCGGAGCGGCTGGAGTTGTAGGACTCGGTGTCGCCCCGGCGCTGCCGGAACCGGCGGCTCCGCCGCTATTGATCAGCACCATCGTCCCTGAGATCGCAACCCCAGCGGGTCCGATCGTGATAAAGTTCCCGGAGGCTATCAGGCTAAGTTCCATTCCAGCTTCAATCACCACACTCATGCCCCCATTGATATAGACCGTATTGTTGGCAACCATGGAATAAGCCGAACCCACTTGTATGCTTTGGTTGGAACTTACATTGAGGGAGTGATTCCCTCCCACCTGCTCAGTCAGATTCGATCCAATGCTAATATCCGAATTTGAACCGATCTGCTCCACCGAATTCGACTTGATCTGCCGGTTGTAGTTTGAACCGATCTGCTCGCTCTGTACACCAGTAACAATCAGCGAGTCGTTGTTCCCCACAGAGATGCGCCGGTCGTGCTCGATCGAAACATCGAAGTCCTTCTCGGCATGAAGGTAGATCTGCTCGCTTCCCATCTTGTCTTCAAAGCGCAACTCGTTCGCATTCTGCGCCGAACCGCCCTTGCTGCTACGCGTAACCAGCCCGGAACGAGTGCTATTGTCAGGCAGGGCGTATTTGGGCGTATTCACGCCGTTATAAACCGAACCTGTGATCACCGGGTTATCCGGGTCCCCATTCAGAAACTGAATCACCACCTCGTCGTTCACGCGCGGCCAGAAATATGCTCCCCATCCATTTCCAGCCCAGCTCTGCGCCACGCGCACCCAGGTAGTGTCCACTGTCGATTTCCGCGCATTCTGCTTATCCCAGAAGAACTGGACCTTTGCGCGCCCCAGCGCGTCAAGATAAATCTCCTCGCCCGCGGGCCCGACAACCAGGGCAGTCTGCGGACCGTAGATCCTGGGCTTCATGAACGTCAGCGCGGGTTTGAAGACGATATCCGAGGAAACCGCCGTGAATCGATTGCTGTATTCCGATGCTTGACGCGTGTCGCTCGTTCGATAGGGCGGAAGCTGGCCCGCATGAAGGGTCACAGCGGTCAGCAGGTACTTCCGGTTCCACGCATCGCGGGGGTTTTTGGTGAGGATGAAGGTATAACCCGCGCAAAAAGAGCGCGCATTCGAGCCCCCGCGAAAAACCTCCGCCATGGAGTCGGCAGCCAGCGCCCGCGTCTCCAGGTACAAGGACTCAAGATCCTTGCTCACTTGCGTCGCGTCGTTCGCGTAGCCTTCTCCCCCCGCGGGATAAAGATACTCGTCAAAGGCATTTTTCCCGAATGGACTGGAGCTATTCTTGTCCGGCACATCGGCCCGGGCAAAGTCGCGGTAGTTATAATCCGCCGTCGAGTGCTTGCCTGAAACCATGGTTGCCGTCGAGGTGAACTCGACAACCCTTGCTCCGTATGCTCCCTCGGCTCCTTGCTCACTCAGGGCATAGGGAATTGAAGCCGACAACGGGCAGTCCCGATAGGCGTTTCGTCCGTCTCCCAATACGATCTTGTTGTCCTGGTCGGTATGCTCGAACCAGTAAAAGATACCGCTCTCTTCTAATATCCGCGAGACAAACTGGAAATCCGACTCGGAGTACTGCGTGCAATATTCAAGCTGCTTGTAGGTTGTGTTGGTCTGGTCCGACAAGGACAATCCATACTCGCCGATTACCGCTTTGGCAATATCCAGAACTGTCTTGTTCTGGAAAACGCGGCAGTTGGAGCTCAAAGTAAGCTGCCACATGGATGGCACAATCCGCGCCCGGTAAACATCGAACTCCTTGTCGCCCGCGCACTGCTCAAACGACGCAACAATGCCATTGATCCACTTTGATCCCTGCGCATCGTTCAGGCTGATTGCAACCGTGACCTTGGAACCAATGATTGACTTGGGATCGATCTTGGTATCCACGGTTGCGAGCAATTCGACATGATACTCAAAAAGGCGCGAAATTCCTTCCGCGCCTTCAAGCGACTCAATCAGCAGCACGTCCTTGCCGAGAGGACTTGAAAACTGCATCAGCCGGTCTGCCTGTTTAAAACCTGCCATGCCAACCCCGCCTGTTCCTTGCCGAAATTCCCTGGAGATGATTGGATATACCTGTGGACAGGACGCTGCCTGCGCTAGGGCGCAACATCCCAGGCGTAAGTCAGAGCGCCGTCCTTGACTGAGATGCTTACCCTGTCCGCAGCGACCCCTTCGGCAATCCGCGACAGAATCTGGCGCGATAGATCGGGCAGCATGGTGTTCGACAGAATGTTATCGACGTTCCTGGCTCCGCTCTCGACTTCAGTGCAGCGCCCGGCCACTTCGTTCAAAAGAACGTCGTCGTACTCAAGAGCGATCTTGTGCGACTCCATCAGGCGCCGCTGAATCTTCCCCAGCTTCAGTCGAATAATGAGCTTCATAGCCTCGTCCCGTATTGGGAAATAAGGCACGATCAACAGCCTGCCAAGAAACGCCGGCTTGAATATCTTATTCAATTCCGGCTTGAGGGCCTGTAACATGCCCTGACTGTCGGGCATGGTCTCCGGATCGGCGCAAAGCTTCATGAACGTATCCGTCGCCGCGTTGCTGGTCAGCAGAATAATCGTGTTCCGAAAGTCGATCTCGCGGCCCTCTCCATCTTCCATCCTGCCTTTGTCAAACACCTGGAAGAACAGCTCCAGCACATCGGGGTGCGCCTTCTCGACCTCGTCCAGCAGCACAACCGAATAGGGCCTGCGCCTGACTGCTTCGGTCAGCACGCCGCCCTCGCCGTAGCCGACATAGCCCGGGGGCGATCCCTTCAAGGTTGAAACCGTATGGGCTTCCTGAAATTCCGACATGTTGATGGTGATCATATTGCGTTCACCACCGTACAGAACGTCGGAAAGCGCGATGGCCGTCTCCGTCTTTCCAACTCCGCTGGGTCCAATCAGGAGAAAAACCCCGACCGGCTTCACCGGATCGTCCAGGTTGGCTCGCGAGGTAAGAATCCTTTGCGCAATGGCGGCGAGTGCATGATCCTGACCGATCACGCGCTTCTTCAAATGTTCATCGAGAGTGAGCACCGTCTCGATCTCGTTGCGGACCATCTTGCCGAGAGGGATTCCCGTCCAGGCTGAGATGACCTCGCCGACGATCTGCGCATCCACAGAGACGCGCATCATGCCCCGCTCACCCTGTAATGTGGCAAGCTCGGCTTCAAGCTGGGCGAGTTCGGCCCGTACTTCGCTCTCTTTCGCCGATGCCTCAGAATCCTTCTTCTCAGGCGACTCCAGGCTCTCCTGCAGACCGCGAATCTTTTCTGTCAGAGTCTTTTCTTTTTCCCATTGCTCCGTGAGAATATCCCGCTCCTGTTTCGCGGCGGCGATCTGAGTCTCTATCTCGGCTAATCTTTCCGCGTGGTCGGCGCCTATCTTCGTCTCCCGCTCGAGTATCCGCTTTTGCACTTCGAGCGCGTCGATCTGCCGCAGAGTATCCTCCAACCGGGGAGGAGTCGAGTTCTGCCCCAAAGAGAGCCGCGCACAAGCCGTATCAAGGACGCTTACAGCCTTGTCGGGCAGTTGCCGGCCGGCGATATAGCGATGCGACAACTTAACTGTCGCTGTAACTGCTTCATCGAGGATTCTCAGGTTGTGGTGTTTCTCGAGCGACGCCGCAATGCCCCGCAGCATGGTGCAAGCAACCTCTTCAGTCGGCTCTTCAACCTTTACAACCTGAAACCTTCTGGCCAGCGCCGGATCCTTCTCGAAGTACTTCTTGTACTCCGACCAGGTGGTTGCGGCGATGGTGCGCAGTTCCCCGCGGGCAAGCGCGGGCTTCAGCAGATTGGCCGCATCGCCCTGTCCCGCCTGTCCACCCGCGCCAATCATGGTGTGGGCTTCATCGATGAAAAGAATGATCTTCCCGGTTGAAGACTTCACCTCGTTGATCAGTCCCTTCAACCGGTTCTCGAACTCTCCTTTAACTCCCGCGCCCGCCTGCAACAGCGCCAGGTCGAGACTGTGTATATGAACGCCCATCAATGCCGGCGGCACATCGCCGCTGACAAGGCGATTGGCAAAACCCTCCACCACAGCCGTCTTGCCGACGCCGGCCTCTCCGGTCAGAATCGGATTGTTCTGACGCCGCCGCATGAGAATGTCGATCATTTGACGAATCTCCTGGTCGCGCCCCAGCACCGGGTCAATCTTCCCAGCCTTGGCATTCGCAGTCAGGTTCACCGTGTATTGATCCAGATGCGGCGTCTTGCCCCTCGAGGCTGGAGCAGCACCGTCCCCTCCACCGGCGCGTTCCTCTTTCCCGTCAGCCGCGGCGGCCAGGCTCGTCTGCGTCTCCTTGGATTTAGCCACAATGTCATAGAAGGCGCTCCGCAGGCCGTCCACATGAATGGTCTGTAACTCCTTGCTGATATCCTTCACGATCCGGGCAAGCTCATCGTGGCCCAACAGCGCAAGCAGGGTGAACCCCGTGCGGATATTCCCTGCGTTGAAGTCGATGCTGGCAACCGTCCACGCTTCGGAGAGCATCTTGACCACGGCAGGGCTGAAGGCCGGCGAGCGCGCATTGCCGCTCTTCAGAGAATCCAGGCTGCGCTCAAGCTCCGCGGTCAATCGGGAGCGGTCAACCCCAAAGTGCTTGAGGATCGCGGCAATGTCGTTGTCGCTGCCATCGAGCGCCTTCAGGAGATAGTGTTCGATCTCGATGTCATAGTGCGTCCGCGCCACGCACAGGCCGGCCGCAGATTCAAGTGCCCGCCGCGTGGTATCGTTCAACTTGCCGATGAGTGCTTTCAGATTTGTGCTCATAGCCTTTCATAACCTCGGACTCAAGATTCTCTTACTGCACCAGATAAGTCGCATCGGCGGGATCGCGATCGAGCGGCTTGGTTTTCAACCAGCTCACCAGCCCCAGTTGTGGACGCTTTTCCCCGCCCGACCCCAACTCGCAGGGCGGGGCATCTTCCCGCGCCAGGACCAGCTGCACTTCTGTCTCGTAACTCCCATTTGAATAAAACTTCAACCATGCAACAAGCTCGTGATAAGCGTCCTGTCCCGGCAGGAACTTCAGATACTGCTTGAAGCGCATCGGGCCCAACGAAATGCGGATGCGGCCATGATGATCCCAAACTTCGTCCCCGGCCACGACCCCCACGCCCAGACGTTCGCTCGCCCCGCCGAATCCAGTGAAACAGGTCTGATTCTCGGGATTGAGCTTGCGCCACGCGCCGGCAAACTGCTGGATGCGCACCTGGACGCCGAAGTAGTCCTCGAGAATCTGCCGCAGCGAAGCTGCTGAGCGTACCTGACGCGCCAAAAGACCAACGTAGTTCAGATACGCGTCATCCGGAATTCCGCCTCGCCCGCGCAACCCCTCAGTGCCAAGGCCCAACAGATCGAGAAGACGGCCGGAAAGACGATCCTCTCCCGATTTCTCGTATTCGATGAAAAAGCGATACTTTTCCCAGCCTCGGTAGAAGAATGAAATCATGCGGTGGTTGAAGATATTGAGGAAATCTTCCATCGCGTGGTCCTTCTCCCGAGCTCGCGCAATCAGAAACTCCGTATAGGGCGCCGGCATGACGGAGATTGCGGCGCAGAGCCCCATGAACTCCACCGTCATGCTCATCTGGCCGTTCTCCGCGCGCCGCAACTCGTAAATCTCGCTGGGCGGAAACGCAAGCGAAGTGCGCGCCGAAAACCGGATCGTCTCTCCCTGAGGCGTGATGAAATACCCAACCGGCTTGCGATCCTGCTCCATTCTCTGAAGCATGCGCACAGCCTGAAAGAAGTGCACCCGAAACGGCTCTTCGTCCAACATCTTGCGAAGATTCCTAAAATCGGGCCTATCGTCTTTTCCACTTTCCTGCGCGCTTACAGCAGCGCTTGAGTCCCAGCTCTCGGCGGCCATTTCCCCATCGCCTCCTTTCGTAGAGTACTCCGTGCCGTAAGTTGCGAAAAGCTGTTCATTGAAGCGTAACCGGCAAGAAACCTATCGAGAACGGCCGCAAACAGATACAATCCGCTGCCGGCAAACTGCTGTTCGTCAAACTCCATTTCCACTTGCGTTCCCCGCGCGGGGATAAGTCCATAGGCTGAGTCGACCAACGCAAAACCGGGCGAAGAATTCATCTTCAATATCGATCCCACCTGGTTCTCGCTGGCCGCCGAGTCGGACATGTTATGCAGCCGCAGGATCTCCTGCATAGCCGTCCGGCCCTCTTCGTTGAGAGACAGATAGTTCAAAGAGAGCAGGGAGATCAGCCGCCATAAATGTCCCTGCCCTCCGGTTGGATTGACGCTCGCCGTGGGGCGCCGCAACGCAGTTACAGTCTTGGCCGCCGCGTACCCGACTGCTTCAAAGTCGCCGGCTTCAGATCCAAATTGGAAGCGGGAAGGCAAATCGAAATTTGTGCAAAGGGTCCGCACCATCAGCACGTCCGCCTCGGGTTCTGTGAAATTGCCCGTCAGGTCAACCACGGAGATGGTCATCGTCGATGGTTCCCGCTCGCCAAATTCGTTCAGGTGCCGGGTTGCTACCCAGAATGCAAGATCCTCGCGGTTGCGCGTTTGATACCGGTACGCATGCATGGGCTCCAGCACGACCGATTGCCGCAATCTTGGATTGGTTGCGATCACCTCTTCGATGCTGAATATCTCCATCACCGCGGAATGGCGGTTATCCGGGACGACGGTGTAATCATGCCGCGTCTGACTCAGGAGGATGGGCTCGGCGCTCTGCGGGAAAAGATTGATTGCCGGAGTGCATCCGAGCCGGAATGTCCGCTCGTTAACTCCAAGCTCCAGAACCTGTTGCCGTTCGGCGCGTTCAAAGCTCGAAAACAGGAAAACGATCTCGGCCTCTTCGCCAAAGCCGGCCTGTGCCAGTGGCTCCAGGCCTTCGAGGTCGAAAAACAGGAACTTCTCAGGGAGGGCAAAGTACTCCTGGAGAAGCCGGTGCCCATCCATTGAGCGCCGTACAAAGGGCAAGAGGCTTTCCTCAGCGTCGAACCCTACCATGCGAAGCCGCGATGGCTCCAGGCTGATCAGCTTTTTCTCATCCTTCGGATCGCGAAGCTGAATCTCGATGCATTTTTCAGAAAGAAGCTCATACAGCGAATACACGACGCTCGCATCCCCGGCCAGATGAAAGCGCAGACGGGAAAGCGGAAGCCCGGAGAAAACCACATCCCTCTGGCAACGAAGCCGCAAACGAGCCGCCGCTGCTGCCTGTACTCCCACAGACGCGCGGGGCGGCCGCTGCATCCGCTCCGGTTGACGCCACTCCGCTGCCGCAACAGAAAATGGCCAAAGATCCACGTCATGCGCAGTAAGAAAGCGGCAAGGCAGCTCCTCGACCGTCGCCTTTGTCACCAGCGGCGTCCCTCGCGGAATGCGCATCCCCGCCGTCTTCTTGCCCTGCGCCGGGTCTGGCTGGCACTCCACGATGGTCATCGAAGGTATGGGGCGGAGATAGCCCGGATGGATGATTCTGGTGAGGGATTCACTGATCTCGGGAAAATCGTCATCGATCCTGCGATGCACCCGGGCGGCAAGAAACGCGAAGCCCTCAAGGAGACGATTCACGTGCGGATCGTCGCAGCGATCCGGATCCAGCAAAAGCCTGCCCGCAACCTTGGGATACTTGCGCGCAAACTCACCGCCCATCTGGCGTAGATAGGTCAGTTCGCGCTCATAGTATTCCAGCAGTTCCTCGCGCATGCCTCTACTTCACCTCATACTCGCCGCTGATCAACTCCAGCACGGTGTCGAATTTGATCTCTTCATTCATGTTCTCGTAGAAGACCTGTCCCTCGATATGAAACTTCAGACTCCGGCTTAACTGATCCGAGCGGGTCAGATAAACACGAGGCTGATTGATCCTGGGCTCAAACGTTCGAATGCACTTCTCCAGGGCAACAGTGAGGGCATTTTGCTCTTTCCCCGCGGAGCCATCGAAACTGTGAATGTCCGGCAACCCAAAATTCAATACCGAGGCGGCGGTGGCGGGATAGGACTCCAACTCCGGTATCACCGGCTGCCTGGTATTCAACAGCCACTCCAGATCCCGCTTGATCGACTCGCGATACATACTGATGGATGCGGCACGTGTTTCCGGCCACTGCTCGACATCGACCAGCCGATCGATCAATGACTGCGTGATTAGAATTTCAGACTTGGTTCTGGCCAACGCTTCCTCCCGAAATCACTGCATACGCGCTATTGCAGAACGGTTGCATCCAGCCACTGCTGCGTCTCGGGGTTCGCCGCTCCGGTGTCGTCTTCCAGAGTCCAGTGCCGCAACTCGGGCCGAACGGCGAGAAGACTCTTCACCGTTCCCACCACAGCGTCCGAGATTGCCTCCGCCCCGGTCTCCTGCCCGGCTTGCCAGATGTAGCGATGCAGATCGAGCCACGCCCTGGCACATTCGCTGGCCAGAATCGGGAGGGAAGCATGCAGCAATTCATTCCACGCACCCTTCGTGGCCATCGCCCGCAAAGATTGCCTTATCTCCGCACTTGGCCCCACAGCAAAGCCCGGCGCCGGCGACGATCCCTGCATGCGAGTCTCGCCCAGCCGCAAGCCGGCACATACAAGATACGGTATGGGAGACTTGGGATCCTTTTCAAAAAGAAACTCCGCGCTCTCGACAACCAGCGCGTAAGCATCAGCTGTCCGGCCTAACTGGCCGGAGGTGAAAGCCCTGCGCCGAACCGGCTCGCCGGATGGTTCCCCATCCGCTCCCTGTTCCGCCTGGCCGCCTTCCTCCGGCGCCGGTTCATCCACCACCGGCACTGGATCCGGCTCTGTCTTGCGCCGCTCGTTGAGCAGCAATTCCGCTATCTGATGAACTTCCGCCAGCCCATCCCGCAGCTTCAACAGATTCGGTGCGTTGTCTCCGTAAGTCTCCTGTTGGAACCGATCGAGACGCTCTGTGGCCAGGAGCGATTCCGCCAGCGCTGCTTCCGCTTCCACGTAGAGGCTCTTTGGACTTGCCGCAAACGCCTGGTCAAAATCCTCGGCGCTCAGCTTGCCGTGCTCGATCGCGTCCTTGCGCGCTTCCTGCTTTGCATCCGTGGTTGCGTCCTTCTCATAGCCGACGACACGAGACTCGAGATAATCTACCAGGCTCAGGCCGCTTCGGGTGAGCGGCGCTTTGCGCACGGCAGCGGTGATCAGCCCCCCGGCAGCCTCCACCGCAAGCATCCGCAGTTCGAGGTCTTCGCCTTCCTCGATCAGCGGATAGAGCGTAGGCCAGAAGGTCTCCTGGAGCGCGCGAAGCAACTCGATACTGGGCGCCAGTACCGGAAACCCTTCAACCCTCAACTGCGATTCCACAAGCCAGCCTGCTAACCGGAGGTCCTTGCTCCTCTTGGCCAGCGCATCGCCCGCCAGCTTGATCACCGCCCGATGGTCCGCCTTCTTCTTCTGGGCCAGGACCATGTCCCCTTCCGGCAGACTCTCGTCGTCTTCTCTGCGCGCTTCTTTGATCTGGTCGAAGACCTTGTCGTAGTAAAGGTCCGCGCCCGCTGGGTTCTCTCCTGCAATCGGCGCAAGCAAATCCTCACGCAGAGGCATCTTGAGACTCCTTCTCCGGAGCGGACCACACCACGCTGCGAATCTCCAGCAGCGGAACCTCGACCCCATCGACGACCATCATCTTCGCGCCGTAGGGGATTTCGCCATAGGCATCGTCCGGCTCCCAGGCCGATTCGCGGCCCAGTTGAACGGTTTCATCCGCATGACGGGAGGAGAGGGGACAAAGAACGGGAAGGAGCACTTCGCCAAGTTCCTGCAGGCGAAAGTCGGCGCTGGTCTCCACGCGCGCGCGCGCCCACATCAGGTCGCGCAGATTGGCGGGAGGCTCAATCTCGAGTCTGCGGAGATAATGAATGGGAATCCAGGTGTAACTGCCGGCCAGGAACACCTCTAGATTTGCGCCGATGCGCGGGTCCGAATCGCTGAACTCGCTGAACGCCGTTCCGTTCCAAACTCCGGGGTAAACGGCCTCCTGCTTTGAAGGAGGCGTCTCGCGGTTGGCGAACATGCCTTGCCTGGTGCGCTCGGCGTGCAGCGCACTTCGATAAAGCAGAGTCCCCGCGGCAGCCTCGGCATTCGCTCCCGCCAGAAGATCCAGCTGCTTCTCTGCCCGGTCAAACTCGCCGGCAAACACCAGAAGCTCGAACAGGAACGTGCGGCGCCTGGCGTCGAGAGGATTGGATCTCAACTCTTCGCCAAGCGCCTTGATGGCCTCCCGCAGTTTTCCTTCGCGGTAAAGCGCAAGTGGTGTCACAAGTTCCTCAGCTGAGTTTATTGGTCCCATTGTTGTAGGTCACCGACCCCACAGCCGTAAGTGTCCCCTTCTCGTTCTGCGTGCTGTACTCGATCTTGATCTGTTTGTAACTGAACGAGACGCTCTCTGTGGGAAGCTCGTCCGTCGCGGAAATATGTTGCGAGGTCACAAACAGTTCCTCGAAACTGATCTTGAGAAACGGCTTGCCGCCTGCGCCCGCCTTCACCGCGCTCAAGGTAGCGGTTGCGCTGTGCGTTCCAGCGACCAGCGCTTTGAACAACTGCGGGCTTGACTTGTCATAGTGCTTGGTGACGCTGAAGTCCGAGAGTTCGACCTTTCCCGCTCCGGAGCCGGCCGATCGCGTACCTGCAGAACTGACCTGGCTCCCACCCCAGGAGAAGGAAAGAATGTTGATCTGATCCTTGAAGTCCTGGTCCGTCGCTTCACCTTGAACGCCATCGATTTTCAGATAGTAATCAACTGCCATGTCGCAATCCTTTCGTGTTCGACCTTGCTCGAAGGCCGGTTGGGGATTTCCGGTTCAAGAGAGAGGGAGCAGTGGATCTACTTACCCGCGGGTTGGGGCAAATCCGCTACCAGCCTCAAGGACACTGTGAGTTCATCCAGTTGGAAGTGGGGACGCAGGAAGCAGACGGCGCGCAGCGCCCCAGGCTTCCCCGGCACTTCCATGACCTCAATGCGAGCCTCGCGCAATGGCCTTTCAGCCTTGGCGGAGGAGGACGCATTATCGTCCGCGATCACATAATTCGCGATCCATTGGTTCAGGAAAAGCTCGGCCTGGGAGCGGCTCATGGTGCTGCCCAGCTTGTCCCGCATCATGGCCTTCAGATAATGCGCGAAGCGTGACATGGCCAGCATATACGGCAACTGGGCCGATAGCCGCGCGTTGGCATTAGCCTCCGGCTTGTCGTAGACCTTGGGCTTGTTGGCCGTTTGCACGCTGAAGAAGGCGGCATAGTCCGTCCCCTTGCAATGCACCAGCGGCACAAAGCCCTGGTCGGCAAGCTCCTTCTCGCGACGGTCGGTAATACTGACTTCCGTCGGGCATTTCAGCGCCACATCGCCTTCATCGGTGCGGAAGTTGTGCGTGGCCAGCGCTTCCACCAGGCCGCCGCCCTCCACGCCGCGAATGGCCGCGCACCAGCCGTACCTGGCAAAGGAATTGGTCAGCCGCGCAGCCAGAGAATAGGCGGCATTGCCCCACAGATACTTCGAGTGATCCCGGCCGTCGACTCCCTCCTCGAAGGCGAACTCGTCGATCTGTTTCGTATCCTTGCCGTAGGGCTCGCGCATCAGAACATGAGGCAGGGTAAGAGCCACGTAACGAGAGTCGTCCGTAGCCCGAAATCCCTTCCAGCGCGCATACTCGGTGCTGTCGAAGACCTTTGAAACGTCCCGAATTCCCGTCAACTGGCCGTATTCGGTCAGGTTGATCATCTCCGGCGCGGCCGCGGAGAGGAAGGGCGCATGTGCCGCAGACGCAACCTGAGAGACCTTTTCAAGCAATTCGATGTCTTCTCCGCTGCGGCCGAACTCATAGTCGCCCACCAGCGCCCCGAAAGGAGCGCCGCCGAAGACGCCAAATTCCTCTTCATAGACCTTCTTGAAGAAGGCGCTCTGATCGAAGTCCAGCGCGCGCTGCAAATCCCTGAGAAGGTCCCGCTTGGGGACGTTCAGGAGCTTGATCTTGAGCATGTCGCTGGTTTCGCTCTGCGTGACCAGGTGCCAGATTCCGCGCCAGGTGGCTTCCAGCTTCTGGAAGGCAGGATTGTGCAGAACCTCGTTCAGTTGCAGCGAGACCAAGCGGTCAATCTCGGCAACGCGCGCTCCGATTGTCGCTTCCGCATCGCGGCTAAGGGTCATCTTCCCTTCAAGAACCTGGTTGATGAACTCCTTCACCATGTCCTTGCCGCGCTCCTGGGCAATGGTGTCCTTGCCAAATCGCCCCTGGGAGACAATCTGATCCAGCAGCGATACCTCAGTCGTCTGTGTTTCGGCGGATTTTGCCGCCAACGGATTCGCCGGGCTGCTCATTGTTTATCCCCCTCTGGCTTGCCGCCAAGTTCGGTGCGCAGCTTGTTCAACTCTTCGGTCTTTGAAACCGCGTCGAAGAGCGCCTGATCGAGCTGATCGTTGCCCTGCAGGCTGCCCCGCAGGTTGGAGAGCCGGGTCCGCAGATCCAGCAGTTCCTTGATCGGACCTACCTGCTCCGCCACTTTGGCGGGCGAAAAGTCTTCGAAACTTTCAAAGTGCAGATCGACGCCGACCTGCCCTGCCCTGGGATCGGAACTCAACTTGTTCTCCACCGAGAACTTCAGGTGGGGCGCCATTCCCTTGAGCACGTTGTCGAAGTTGTCCGGGTTGATCTCAACGAACTTGCGATCCTTCAAAGCCGCAAGCGGCTTCTCAGGCTGTCCGGTAAGATCGCCCAATACCCCCATCACGAAGGGCAATTCCTTCATCTCGATGGCGTTTCCAACTTCTACGTCGTAAGTGATTTGCACCCGGGGAGCCCGGACGCGACTGAGCTTCTGCTGTGTACTTTCTCTGGCCATAACGCTCCTGAAATGCGGGGAAATGCGGGAAAACCGATAGTTCCAAAGAAACCACAAGACAGGGCATGCTGTCCATAGGAATTTTTGACAGGCCAATAGTACCGCAACTCAGACCCGGTCAAGGCGTCCCAAAAAATAATTTTCCAAGACATAACGGACTTGTGCGAGGATGATGTTGTCAAATTGGCGTTTTCCCTTTTATTCGCCGTTCTTGGCCCACGGACACAGAACCGCGCTGACTTTGTCCACCATCCTTAATTATCGGGAACCGTCCGCAGTCTCCTTTTTGGACACCGTCTCGACTCAACCGGTAATATGACATACTCAGCCGAGGTGGCTGAAGAAAATGCGACAGCTTCAACCCGTTATCTGGTCCAAAGGCACGTTTCTCTCGCCCCAGCACTTGCAGGCGCAGGAGCGCTTCGTTGAAGACAGCGCGCGATTCTACCTGGACTCCCTGAATGCCCGCTCCTGGGGCTTTCGTGAGATTCAGATCGATACCAAAGCCTTGTCGGAAGGCAGGCTGGCCATCACCCTCGCTTCCGGTATCTTTCCCGATGCGCTTCCCCTCGACATCCCGGCCTCGGAATACCCACCCCCAGCCCGGATTCTGGACGAATGCTTCCAGGATGGACGCCAAAGCTGCACCTTCTACCTCGCCGTGCCGGAGTACCTGCATGGGGGCATGAACGTCTCAGTGGATCGCGGGCGAGTCAGCACGCGCTTTTTGGCTCAACTGCTGATGGTCCGCGACGAGAATACCGGGAGCGGTGAAAAGCCCGTCCAGGTAGCGCGCAAGAACCTTCAGATTCTTGCAGAAGGCGAAAACCGTGAGGGATCGGTCATTCTTGCCTGCACGCGCATTCTCCGCTCCGAGACCGGCATCTACCAGGCCGATCCTGCCTATATTCCACCCCTCATCGATATTCACGCGCACCCCACCCTCAAGCGCATCCTCAGCAATATGGTCGAGTTGCTGGTTGCGCGGAGCAGTCAGCTCTCCGGGAGCCGCCGCCAGAAGAACCAGTCCCTGGCCGACTTTACGGCCTCCGACGTCGCCAATTTCTGGCTTCTCTACACCATCAACAGCCATCTCCCCGTGCTCCGCCACTTCCTCGAATCGACCAATATTCAGCCCGAACTGCTCTTCAATGAATTCTCCGATCTGGCCGGAGCTTTAACCGCTTTTTCCAGCAAGATCGCCCCAAAGGATCTGCCCTCCTACAATCACGAGCAGCTTGGCTCCTGCTTCGGAGACCTCGACCGGCTGATCCGCGTCATGCTGGAGACTGTGATCCCCAGCAACTTCGTCGCGCTCCCGCTCAAAATGGTCCGGGATACCATCTACGCAACCTCGATCGACAAGGATGCTTACTTCGAGGGTTCCCGCTTCTACCTCGCCATCTCGGCCGATATTCGCGACGCGGAGCTGATCGACCGCACCCCAATACTCCTGAAGGCCTGCTCCGCAACCCAGCTCGAAACCCTCATTCGCAACGCCCTGCCCGGATTGCGCCTGCAGCACGTTGCGACACCGCCCCGCTCCATCCCGGTCAAACTGCGCCACCAGTACTTCGCCATCGAGCAGGGCGGGCCTGTCTGGGAATCGGTCCAGCGTGCCCGCAACTTCGCCGTCTACGCGCCGGCTGAACTCCTCAACCCGCAGATGGAGCTCATCATCCTGCTCGCGCAGCCGGCGTGATGCTCCTTGTGCCTGTAAAGGCACCGCGCACCTGCAAGGCCGCATGAACTGGAAGACTTTCCAGGGCCTGTTCTCCTTAATGCTTCATCAGGAAGACGACCGTCACCAGCAGCGCCACCAGCAGAACGATAATCACAACACCCATCACAAGCAGATACTGCTGCGTTTTTCCCATCCCCGGTTCAGCCGGCTTCACCGGCGGGGCTTGTGGAGCAGTGGGCATCGGTGGCGCCGGAACATACATTCCAGGCGGCTGCGGCATGCTCCCACCCGGTGTGGGAATCGCTCCGGCGTGTGGTCCATAGTTCATCGGATAACCGGGCAACTGAGGCTGCGGGGGAGGGTATACGCCCGGATGAAGCATTCCTCCCATCCCTTGCATCCCTCCCGCGGGAGGGGGAACTGGAACCGGATAGTTCGGGATCGGGACAGGCGGGGGAGCGGGCGCAAAGTTCTGGGGCGGCGGCGGGCTGAGGTTCTCCGCGCCTGGGCCGCCTCGCATTGCCTGCTCCCGCAGCCTTGACGCATCGAGAATCCGGGTAAACTCACTTGGCCTGGACGCCCCGGGAGCTGCCGGCGGAGTACGCACCGCGGGCTCGTTCAAGCCGGCTGGGAAACTGGCTTCGCGCGAGGCTGGGTACCCTGTTGCATCTGGCGGCGCCTGCTGCGGAGCCCAATCCGGCGCCTTTGCCGCCGGCGCGGGAGGCTCATTGGGAGTGGCCAGGGAGGCGAAGGTCTGCGTCCAGACCCCTGGTTCTGCCCCCCCTGGCGGGCTCACGGGCGCAACTTCCACGCGCGGAGCTGGCGCCTTGGAAGGCTCATCCAGCATTTGAATCAGGCGCGTAATGCCGGCTCCGCCCGCTGGCGGCGTGCTTTGGACCGGCTGCGCCTCCGGCAGCGGCGAGGGAGAAAATGGATCGCGGCTCGCCTCCGCCGGCCTCGCCGTTTGCGGAGTCAGTCCATAATCGAGGCTTCCCGCTGAAGGCTTGCGCTCTTCGCGATAGGCTGGCTCAGCGGGAGTAGATTGCTGTTCAAGCGAAAGCATCCGCGTGAAAGAACCTGCGCTCCCCCGAGAGGAATCCCCTGTTCCCCGGTCGATCGGCGCCGGAGCCGGCGGACTTGCCCCTGCGCCGCCGAAGGTACCGAACAACTGCGTGAATGTTCCCGGCTTGTTCTCAAGGGGGGCCGGAATCGCCCCGGCCGCTCCGCCGGCAGCTGGCGCTTCACCCGGGCCCGGAGCCTGGGCCCGAGGGCCGCCAAACTCGGGGCCTTCCGCTGGCGTTGCTCGCAACAATTCTGTAAATCCACCTGGCGCCGGAGCCGCGGGGGCTCTCCTCGGCTCTTCTGGAATGGATCGGAAAGCAGGCTGCGCCGTCTTCATGGGATCTTCAGCCGGAGCCGCTCCCGCCTCCTGCGAACTCAGCGTTCGGAGCAAAGACGTGAACCCGGAATCCTGTGCGGGGCGCGGCGTCTCCGGCGCTGGCGCGGCAGCCGGTACGGGCGCATCGCTTCCCAGGGTGCGCAACAGCTCGGTGAATCCTGCGCTGCCCTTGCCGCCTGGCTCAGGGGCAGGCGGTTTCTCCGCAATGGGCGCTCTTTCCGCGGACGCCATCCGCATCCGGTCGAGCAGCTTCGGCGAGCTCTCCGCGGCGCCACCACCGAACACCACCCTGTGTACAACCGGCTCCGCAAGGGCCTTCGGCGCCGGCACTGGCTGGGGCGCTGGCTGTGGTTTTGCGGCCTCTGGCGCCCGATTGCCCTGGGCGTCAGGCTCCGCTCCGGAGCCCGCCGCCAGCCCCTCCACCGGTTCGGGCGCCTTCACCACCCCAAAAACGCCCGTTGCCCCGAAGTCCCGTTCAGAACCGGAATCCTCCGGCCATGGAGAATTTGGCGCGTTTGGTCCAGTTGATGTCGTCGGTTTGTCCATACAATCAGGCCTCCGGTGCGATGCGGGTAGCATAAATCATCCGTTGCGCTCGATTTGCCTATTTATCCAAAAAGATTTTGGGTAGAATGCGATTGCGCCCTACCATACCGGACGAATAGACTCATCGCTGAATTCTCCTGTATCGTCCGGGTAGGCGGCATGTACCTTCGATGAAGCTCAAGCCGCAGTCACTGGAGATTCGCATTGCACCGATCCGGAAACGAATCTGATCCCAAACTCTCTCACATGGTGGTCTCCATACTATGAAGTTCCTGTCGCGGGTCGTCTGGTCGGAAGGAATGCATCTCGGTCCCCACCACTTCCAGACGCAGAGCCGGTATTTCGAAGACACACTCTGGTTCCTCAGTTCCAATCTACGCCGGGATCCATGGGGATTCCTCCATTTTTCCCTCGATACAGAGGCCCTCCGAAACGGCCTCGCCATCCTCAGCTTCGCATCCGGCATCCTGCCCGACGGCCTCATCTTCGATCTGCCCGACTGCGACTCGGTTCCCGAGCCCGCGCAACTGAGCGGTCTGTTCGCATCCACCGACAGTGAAATCATCCTCCACCTGGCCATCCCGCCCCGTTTGGATCAGGGCCTCGACTGCGACCTGGCAGGAGGCGCCAGCGCCCGGTACGGCGCCGTTCAACGCACGCTCCGGGACGATTCCGTTGGCCAGGGAGAGAACAGCGTCTCCTTTGCCCGCAAGAATCTCGTCCTCCTGAGCCAGGCTCAGCTCTCCAGCGACACCGTCTCCTTTCCCATAGCCCGCATTTTCCGCGACGGCAAGGGGGGATTTGCCTGCGACCCCGACTTTATTCCGCCCTGCCTGCGCATCAGCGCGTGCGAGGGCCTGGTCCTGCTCCTCCACCGGCTGGCCCAGGCCATCGATGAAAAAATCACTTCCACCCGTAATATGAGGCTCGGCGCCGATCGCTTTGAACTGGGCACATCCGCTCTCGACGTCGCCAACTACTGGTTCCTTCACGCGCTCTGTTCGACGCTTCCCGCATTGCGCCATCATCTCCAGGACCGCCGCAGCCACCCGGAGGAGGTCTACCGGGATATCGCCCGCCTGGCCGGCGCCCTCAGCACGTTTTCCCTCGAGGCCACCAGGGATGAGATTCCGCCCTACCGGCATCGCGACCTGACGTCTACTTTCAGAGAGTTGGATGCTCTGATCCGGCGTTACCTGGAGATTGTGGCCCCATCCAACACCGTCACTCTCCAGTTCCGCAAGGCGGACAGTTACATCTACGCGGCTGAGGTAAAGGACGAGCGCTGCCTGCGGCGTTCGCGATGGATCCTGGGCATCCGCTCCTCGATCACCGATTCGCTCCTCCTGCGCCAGACGCCGGCGCTGGTCAAAGTCTGCTCCGCCGAGGGTGTCGCCAAGCTTGTCCAGCGCGCCCTTCCCGGCCTTGAGCTCATGCACCTTCCGGTCCCGCCCGCCGCGCTCCACGCCCAGGCGGACATGCACTACTTCTCCATCTCCCTCAGCGGCGCCTGCTGGCAGCATATTCTCCAGACCAAACAGGTGGGAGTCTATCTGCCCGGCGACCTCGGCGACGCAACCTTCGACCTCACCATCATCATGGAGACCTCCGCATGACTGCTTCCCCAGCTTCCGCACCTCAAGAGACGAAGACCAACAATCTGGCCATGGCCTTCCAGGAAGTTTTCACCGTCATCCTGCGCACCCGCTTTTTCGTGCAGCGCGTTGAAAACGCCGAATCCTTCCGCGCCACTCTGCGCAAAATGATCTCCGCGGCGGTAAAAGATGCTTCTGCCATGGGTTACAGCGATGAAGCCTCCAAGATGGCCATCTACGCCATGATCGGATTCCTCGATGAGAGCGTCCTGAATTCCAAGGACCCTACCTTCGCTGACTGGGCCCGGCGTCCGCTGCAGGAAGAGATGTTCGGAGGACACGTAGCGGGTGAATTGTTCTTTCGCAACGTCACCGAGCTGCTCAATCGCCCCGAATCCGCCGAGGTTGCCGATGTGCTCGAACTGCATGCCCTTTGCCTTCTGCTGGGCTATCGCGGCCGCTTCGCATTCGGAGACGCCTCGGAGATTCATTCCATTCTCCACCGCATCCGCGAAAAGATCGCCCGTATCCGCGGCGCCTATGCGCTCTTTCGCCCCGCGGAAACTCCGGCCGCCCCGCCGGCCCCCAAGCGCGACCCCTGGGTACGCCGCTTGGCGCTCACCACCATCCTGCTCGTTGTCTTGACCGTTTTGGCCTATATCGGATACGTGCTGATCCTCGGCCAGTCCATGCCCGCGAGCGCGCGGAGCAGCGGGCAATCTCCCGCTACTTTGGCCTTTCACCGGGCAACCAGCCTTCCGGAGAGTTCCCTATGAAACGCGTCCTGATTGGGATACTGATCTTTGTTCTCTATCTGGCCCTGGTCATTGTAGGGGCATTTGCGCTGCACTTTGAAGGCACAAGGCTGGTGCTCTTTTGCGTCATCCTCGGTCTGCTGGGCGCTTTGGCCACCGTCTTCGTTCTTTGGTATCTGCATAAGCTGAGCAGCGCCTCCGTGCAAACAGGCGGGCCCGACACGCCCGACGCGGTCAATCTGAACACTCTGCTCCGCGATGCGGATGCCAGGGTTCGCCAGGCCGGCCGCGCCGGCGCCAAATCCCTGGTGGCCATGCCGCTTATCTACGTCATTGGAGATGAAAACTCCGCCAAGACCCAAACCGTGCTCCAGTCCGGCCTCGATCCCGAGTTGCTGGCGGGAAACGTCTATCGGGACGGCATCATCGTCCCCACCCAACTCGCCAATCTCTGGCTGGCCGGCAACTGCGTCCTGCTTGAAGCCGGAGGGGCGCTCCTGCGTCAACCCCCTCTCTGGTTGAGACTCATCAAAGCCACCATCCCCGCCCGGCTCGGCTCGGTCTTCTCCAAAGACAGCCGCCTCCCCGCGCGGTCCGTGGTCGTGTGCGTCAGTATCGAACGCATCCTGGCCCCCAATACCTCAGAGCAGATTCGCGCGCTGGCTCAAACCCTGAACGAGCGTCTCCGCCAGCTCTCCCAGACACTGGGCATCTCGCTCCCCATCTACGTGCTCTTCACTAAACTGGACAACATCACTCCCTTTGCCGACTATGTGAGCCGGCTCTCGGAAGAGGAAGTCAAGCTCCCTATCGGGTCTCTGCTCTCTTCCCTTTCTTCCGGCTCCGGCCTCTATACGGAACAGGCCACGGCCCTGATCGGCGCTCGATTTGACCAGCTTCTCTACGCCCTCGCCGAGTTCCGTCTCGACATTCTCTCCCGCGGCGGCGAACTCCAGGACCTGGCCCGAGCCTATGAATTTCCCCGCGACCTGCGCAAACTCCGCGCGGGCATCGTTTCCTTCCTCGCCGAGGTTGCGCGTCCCAGCCAAATAGGCGTCAACCCGTTCATGCGCGGATTCTTCTTCGCCGGCATGCGCGCCCACCTGGTCGAGGACGTTCTCGAAATCGGCCCGGCCCAACCGCAAGCCGCCGCTCCCATCAACGCCGGAGCAACCCGCATCTTTTCCCTCGCCGCCGCCCAACAGCAGCAGCCGGCCCCGCAAACCAGGCGAGGCGGCACACGCAAGGTGCCGCAGTGGGTCTTCCTTCCGCACTTGTTCTCGAAGATCCTTCTCGCCGACAAGTCGGCCCTTGAGACCAGCCGCGCAAGCACCAGGACCAGCTTTCTCAAGCGGGCTCTGCTCGCCGCGGCGAGCGCGGTCATTCTGCTCCTCTTGTTACTCACGACCATCTCGTTCTTCAAGAATCGCGCTCTCGAACAGCGCGTAGCCGCAGCCGCGGCCACACCCATTTCCCCAGTCGCCTCAGGCGGGTTCGCTTCGCAGGGCGACCTGGAAACCCTCGACAAGCTCAGAACTATCCTGAATGAACTCGGGCGCTATCGCAAAGACGGCCCGCCCCTCATGGCTCGCATGGGCCTATACCGCGGCGATGCTCTCTACCCCGTTGCCTGCCAGGCCTACGCGAACAGATTCCGCAGTCTTCTGCTGGCTCCAACGCAGGAGGGTATTCTCACCAAGCTCCGTGCCGTGCCCACAGCTCCAGCCCCTGATGCCGATTACAGCGCAACCTACAGGCCACTGAAGGCTTACCTGATCACGGTCTCCAACCCCGACCCCGACTCCGCGCAGAACACGATCGATTTTCTTCCCGCTGCCCTTCTCGCAGAATGGGCCGGCAACGCAACACCCGATCCCGGCCTCTCCCATCTCGCCCAGACTCAGTTCGAGTTCTATGCCAACCTGCTCCCCGAGGTATCCTCCTGCATGGCCAATGCCGGCGGCGCCAGCAACAACATCGTTGTCGCCCATGCCCGCTTCTACCTCAATGGCTTCCAGGGATTCCAGCACGTCTACCAAAGCATGCTCGCTGCCGCCAACCACAAGTTCCCGGCCTTCGATTTCAATGGCAAATTCCCCGGCTCCGCGCAATACATCTTCGACAATTATTCCGTGCAAGGCGCCTTCAGCAAGGATGGCTTCGCCTTCATGCAGGACGCAATCCTGCACCCTGACCCTTACTTCCGTGGAGAAGAATGGGTTCTCGGCCCCTCGTCCGGGCCCCCCATCGACCGCGCCGCCCTCTCCGACCAGTTGAGAAAGTCCTACACCGCCGACTACATCCAAACCTGGCGAACCTACCTCACCAAGGCGCAATTCGTTCCCTTCCGGAACTTTGCCGACGCCGGCAACAAGCTCAGCGCGCTGGACTCCAATACCTCCGCCCTGCTGGAGCTTTTCTCCCTCATTTCTCTCCACACCGGCGTTGCCGCACCGGAAATCTCGTCCGCCTTCCAGGCGCCCCAGTCCGTCGTTCCACCTTCCAATCCCGACAACCGCTTCCTTGCCCCTTCCAATCAGGCCTACATCCAGTCCCTGCAGGCCATCGAAGCAGCCGTTAAAAACCTGACTCTCAACGCCACCAACGCCAACGACCCCGCCGCCGCCGCGCCCGTGATCCAGGCAGCCGTTACCGCCGAACAATCCGCCGAAAACCTCCGCAATAGCTTTCTCCCAGACCCCTCCGGCAGCATGGATAAAACCAGCTTCGCTCTCCTCGAAGCCCCCATCCAGTCCGCCAAGAACCTGGCTGCCCAGGCGCCTGCCAACGCCGCTGGCGGCGGGGCCAAGAGCTTCTGCGCCCAGATCGCGCCCGTGCTGGCCAAGTTCCCCTTCAACCCGCAATCTCCCAATGAAGCTTCCACCGACGAGGTCGCCCAGGTCTTCGCGCCCGGATCCGGGTCTTTTGCCCAGTTCAGCTCATCCCTGCGCGCGCTCGTGGTCCAGCAGGGCTCTCAGTACGTACCTGCCCCTGGCTCCACGGTCCGCATCAACCCCTCTTTCCTGGCTTTCCTCTCCAGCGCCCAGAAGATTTCTTCCACCCTCTTTTCCGCCGGCGGAAACCAGCCTTCGCTCGACTTCACCCTCAATGAGGTCAAGTCGTCTGACGTTTCCAATGCGGTCCTCAATATCGATGGCAAGCAAATCAAAGAGGGCGGTCAAACAGCCACATTCCATTGGGTTTCTCAACCGTCAAGCAGCATCACCCTCGCCACCAAAAAGAACACCGCGCCGCCTATGACCGGCCCATGGTCGGTCTTCCACTTTGGCTTCGCCGCTCCGCAAGTCTCTCCCAACCGCCTGAAATTCTTCTTCAGTTTCAACAATCAAACCCCCGAGGTCGTCCTGTTCGACGCCTCAGGCCCCGGAGCGCCCTTGCTGAACCCGGAATTCATGAAGGGATTCCACTGTGTTTCGAACGTGGCTCGCTGACGTTGGCCTGATTCGAGCGGAGACCATGACCGAAGAATTCACAAACGAGCTTTCGCCATCCGGCGCACCCTCCGGCCAGCCGTCCGAATCGGCGCCACCGGCCAGTGCCGCCGCTGGCGCATCCACGCCCATTCGTATCGCCGTCTCGGCCCTCAGCGATATCGGCTGCGTCCGAACCAACAACGAAGACGCCTTCGCTTACGACGAAACGCTGGGCATCTTTGTGGTCTGTGACGGCATGGGGGGAATGGCCAGTGGCGAAGTCGCCAGTGCCCGTGCGGTGGCGGCCATCGTGAATACATTTGCCGGCTCTGCGTCTTCAGGTATCCCCATCAGCGCCAGGCTTCTCCATGCCATCAACGCCGCAAACCTGGATGTGTGGGAAAATGCGCAAATCCCTGAAAATAAAGGAATGGGAACCACAGCGGTCGTTGCGGCACTCGACGGGGACAAGCTTATCCTTGGCAACGTCGGCGACAGCCGCGCCTATATCCTGCAGGACGACCAGTGCGTGCAACTCACCGTCGATCATTCCTACATCAACGAACTCATTCGCAACGGCATACTGACCATCGAGAACGCGCACTACGCCGACCTCCAGGGCATGGAGTCCGTCATTACCCGCGCAGTGGGCGTGGCCGCCGAGGTTCAACCCGACTTCTTCTCGGTCGATCTCAAGCCCGGCACCGCCGTTCTTTTGGCCACGGACGGCCTGACCCGCTACTTTCTGCCGGACGAAATCGCCGCCATCCTGAGCGCCTCGCCCTTCGAGTCTGTCTGCGCCAGCCTGATCGGCCTGGCCAAGCAACGCGGCGGCCAGGACAACATCACCTGCATCCTTCTCCTCGCTCTGCCCGCTTGATCTCTTCGAACTTTCTTGCCAGCAATCCCAATCGAACCACGCGGGATGAGCTTGCGATCGTTGACGCAGGCGAGGCCTCCTGTATCCGGATTTCTTTTTTGGGGTCACGATCCACGGTTCCCGCTGAGCATCCTGATGTTGCTTGCCCCGTTTGTATTTGTCATGGTACAGTCCGCTTCATGAGTCGCCCCTATCATCGAGAGGGGTGGGGAACTCAAAAGGAGGTTCGCGATGGCAGGTGTGTTCTATTTGAACCTGGAGGGGACCAAACAGGGCAAAATCAAGGGCTCCAGCACTAAGCAACAGGGAGGTGTGGCCGCTTCGGATGGCATCCTTTGTATCGGATTAAAATACAGTGACATAAAGCCGCTCGGCTCTCAGTTGGGCACTACCACAGGCAAGCGATCGCACCGGTCGATCACGATTACAAGAGAGGTCGATACGGCATCGCCCAAGCTCTTTCAGGCCCTGGTCGTAAACGAAGTCTTCAAAGCCGCTACAATTCAGTTTCCCAACACGGGCTCTGACGGAAAGCCTTCCACGGTTCGCAAGATCGAACTGACAAACGGCAGCATCATCGATATCCGGCAAGCGCCGAGTAACGCCGGAAAAAAGTGCGAGAACGTGACTCTGACTTATGAAGACCTGCTGGTCAATGGGACACCCCACGGGGTCATCCCCCATTTTTCCTGATCCGGATTGCGGATCGGGCTGGCCGCGCCGGGATCAGTGCGGAACCGTCGCGTACTTGCCCGACTTGACCCACAGCCAATCCCCTCCGTCGGATATATTGGCGGGATTCTTGACAACATAGAGCAGCACTTTCTGTGGCGCGAAGCATTGCCGGTAGATGTTCGCCGTGGCCGACCCGGCGTTCCCAAACTCGGTATCCAGTTCAAACTGCGCGGGAACGTTGTCGATGCGCAGCACCCCGTTGCGGATCTGGGAGGTTACTTCGTGCAAGCCGCCTCCGGAGAAGGTCGCGCGCCCCTCCCTGCTCACGCCGATGGTGTAGCTGACCTCCCAACCAAACCCCGAGGAGAACCAACCTGCAGAAAACCGGGACCTGGCTCAAAAGCATTCCTCAGGGCTTAAAGACTCCGTTGATTCCATTGCTCTTATGTCCGGACCAAAGCCCGTACCCTTCAAGAATTGATGCGTCGTTCTTGGTCTTTCGCATGAGTTGCTTGACAACCCCAAAGCCTTGATTTACGTTTTTGGGGTCTGACAAGGATTCCCCGCAACCCATGAAATGGAAGAGGCATATGGCTAAGGTGCAGAGGTTTTGCGCATTCGGAGTCGCTGCAATGGCG